>Ga0209417_1004058_pt1 | contig 18195 bp, 15 predicted proteins | sample RifGroF2_FD_184002 | JGI IMG/M metagenome (GOLD analysis project Ga0209417, IMG submission 184002) | Groundwater microbial communities from Rifle, Colorado, USA - Groundwater F2 (SPAdes) (version 2) | ecosystem: Environmental > Aquatic > Deep subsurface > Groundwater | place: Rifle, Colorado... | reverse complement strand
GGTGTGGATTACAGCAGAGATCCGAAAACGGGATTGTTGACGGGTTTGCTCGATACGAGATTCAGCAACGCACAGAATTTTAAATCGCCGATCATATATAACCGTGTTGATGAAAAATCGTTCGGGTCGTTCAGGTATTCGTGGCCTGACGCGAATGTGATCGATCAGCGGGATGAAATGAGAAAGCGAGGATGGACATATTTTAGGGTCAGCGGGAAAATTAATGGAGAGAAGGTAACGGGATGCGGACGTATACCATTTATATATGATGAGTATAGAATACAAAAGCCGTGGCTGAAGTTGACGGTGGGCAAGAAACTTGAGATTGCTGATTGCGGTGATGAAGCGTATGTTAAAAGCGGCGGAAATATTGCAGCAGCGGTTTTGGGGGGAAGTTTCTTTAAAGGGTTGGCGCAGCCGTGGATGGGGCTGCATACGATCGATGTTATCCGCAGGGACGCGGCGGAGAAAAAAGTACGATTCCAATTTACGATCACAAAAGCGTCTGACGGGCATCAAGTTGGCGAGATCAAATTATTTGATAAATCAGATCCGTGCGAGGTGATGGCGGTTTATACTGTGAACATTGACGAGGATTTGCTTGAAAAAATTCAGTTTAAGGCTAATATCGAGAAAGGTTATAAGGCGGGTGTTCTTGAATTTAAATATTTGCAGAGCATCGAAAATATCGGCGGCGAATTTGTTGAACCTGAAAAAATAAAGGCGAAAAAATTTCGGGAGAGCACTGGAATATTGTGGTTGGAAGAACTGAAAAAAGAAACGCTGGGGCAATAATTTTTCGCAAGAGCGGCAAGGCGAGAGCTTTTACGATAATTGAACTGCTGGTAGTTTTGGCAATCATATCACTTCTGTTATGTATTTTACTGCCGGCACTTTCGGCATCGCGGGCACAAGGTAAAAAAATCACGTGCGCAAGCAATCTGCGGCAACTGCTACTGGCAAGTATCGACTACGTACACGCAAATCAGGATAGCTTCTTTTGCGCGGCGAACGATATTTACACAACTGATCTGCATAGATGGTATGGAGTGCGTGGAAATAAAAATGAGCCGTTCGACTGGAAAAAAGGGCCGATGAAAATATATTTCGGCTCAGGCGGAGTGGAGTGCCCTACTTATATTAAGTATGTTGATATTAAGCCGTGGGAAGATGGGTATGATAAAGGCAGCGGCGGATACGGTTATAATATGCTTTATATCGGTTCGACGATCTGGCGCGACGGCTACGGAGATGCAAGCTGTAAACAGGCGGCTAAAGCGACGAGTATTCGGCAGCCTGCGGCGACGGTGATTTTCGCAGATACGGCAATGACGATGAAAGGCGATTTGATTGAATATTCTTTTGCGGAGCCGAGATTTTTTGCGATTGACGGCGAGGCAGATGAACTTTCGGGGTGGAATCCGGCGCCGTCGATCCATTTTCGGCATCGAGGTTGGGCGAATGTCGGCTGGGCGGATGGGCACTGCGACTGGCAAAAGATGGGGAAATATGACGGTACTAACGAGGATGGAACCCGGCCGGCGGATGATGATCTGGGATGGTTTGAGCCGATGGATAATTCGATGTTCGATCTGGAATAAAATCTTTTACCGATTTTAACCACGAATCTTCGCTTTGCTCCGACTCGAATATACACAATTTTTTACATTTCAACTAACCAGTTTTCGGCGAAAATTGCAAAGTCGAACATATTTACAGATTTATCACGATTTAAATCGCTGATATTAAATTTGCGTAAAAATGGATAGGTTTGATTTTCGCCGATGTCCCAAGTATCAACAAAATCCCAGCCCGCATTTTTGAAGGTTGCAACTGTTTGCATTTCGGCGGTCGTTTTGCCAATAACATTGTTTGAAAAACCAAAATCAATACCAAACTCCCTGTCGCTTGTTTCTATATTCCAGAAACAAGAGGATAGAGTCCCGCTTCCGCCATATTGCCCAAGAAAACCTCCACAATACACATCACCTTCAGAATAAACCCATCCTGTAGAATAACAACTTTCAATTATGCAATTACTATAATTATCTTGTCGCCCCACGAACCCACCACAAGAAGAATGGTAGCCAACAGAGCTAGAAATTAACGAAACCGAACCAGTACTATAACAATTTCTAATTGTGCCATAGGATTGCGTACCAGCAAAAGAACCTGTATTAGATAAATACTTGGAAATAAAGCTTTGTACATTGCATGCTGAATAACAGTTTGAATATGAACCATAAAACTGGTATCCAATTAAACCTCCTACGGAAGTTCCCTGATCAATGGCAATATTTTTTATATTGCCGGAACAATAACAATTTGAAACAATACCATATTCCTGTTCACCTATTAATGCGCCTACCCAACCACCGTTTACTGTGTTAACATCCACATTTTCCATACCCAGGTTTTTAATCGTAGCATTACGAGTATGGCCAAACAGACCAATCCAGCGAACAAAAGAAGTTGTACCTTTATAGTTGAAATTCCGAATGACGTGCCAACCACCATCGAAAATCCCGGTAAATTCTTGAGACCTGTTGCCAATAATTTTATATTGCGTACCAGTATAACAGGCCATATTGATATCAGAGATAAGTTTAAAACATTTGTTCCAATCATTGACATCAGCACCAATGGCGTTCATATCCTGCGGAGTTGAAATTAAATATGGGTCTGTTGATGTGCCGGTTCCGCCGGAATATTTGGCAAAAGATGGGGAAATAAAAAGACAGAGTACAAGTAACGTAAAAATATTTTTCTTATTCAGCCCACAATTGATCATCTGAGTTCCCTCCTAAAATACGGTATCCATTATACAAATTACCTTTTTTTTGTCCAGAAAAAAGCAATTTAAAACGAGATTCTTCACTCTCTTAATTAAACCACGCCATAGTGATGGCGTGGCTAAACGACTGATTGGCAGACACAGGGGTATGCCCCTACAATCACCAGAAAAGCTCGCTGCGAAAAAAAAACTGGAAAAATTGGAGTAAATCAGTAAAATTTGCCAACCTATTGTTTTTTCGATAATTTACCGCGTGGGCTGAAGCCCACCCTACCAATTAAATAGGCATAGGATTTGAAGTGAAATTTATACTAATTGATAAAATAGGTAAAATAGAAACAGGTAAAGAGATACAAACTGTAAAGAATGTATCGCTTGCGGAAGAGTATTTGGGCGATCATTTCCCCATTTTTCCGGTGCTGCCGGGGGTTTTTCTGCTTCAGGGGCTGGTTGAGTCGGCCTGCTGGCTTGTTCGGCATACGGAAAATTTTGCGCATAGTATGGTATTGCTAACTCAAGCAAAAAATGTAAAATACAAGAGCTTTGCCGCTCCGGGGATGAATATCCAATATACCGTAACGGCTAAAAGTATCGAAGAAAACCTAAGCTCGTTCGTGGGGGTCGGAACGTGCAGCGATGGTCAGGCGATTGTCGAAGCGAGATTCAGCTTGAGACATTTTAACCTTGCCGATAAAGACGCGAGATTGGCGTTGGAAGACGGACATATTGTCAGCAGATTAAAAGAACGTTATAGAATTTTAAGTGCGGGAATTGTTTCCGCGTAATTTAAAATTTAAGATTTAAAATTTACAATTGGAAATTTAAAGGATTTTTTTTATTACGGAGGCCTATTTTATGGCAATGTCAAGAGACGAAATTTTTAAGGAAGTACAGGGAGTGCTTGTTGATGCTCTCGGAGTAGATGAAGAAGAAGTAACGCCAGAAGCAAAGCTGATGGGCGATCTGGGCGCAGAGAGCATTGATTTTCTCGATATAGTATTCAGGATGGAAAAAGCCTTCGGATTGAAAATACCGCGAGAGGAACTTTTCCCGGCTGAAAATATCATTACCAATAAAGATTATATCAGCAACGGCAAACTCACTCATCTTGGTATCGAAGAACTGCGGAAACGTATGCCGCACACCGATTTTAACGCATTTGTCGATGATCCATCGATAAGCAAAATCGGCGATCTGTTCACCGTTGACGTATTGGTTAACTTCGTCGAAGGCAAACTAAAATAATATCAAAAATAAAGGTATAGATTCCCGCCTGCGCGGGAATGACAATATATGCGCTGGATATGGATTGATAAGTTTATAGAGTTTAACAGCGGTCAAAACGCTGTTGCCATTAAGAATGTAACAATGGCGGAAGATCATCTGCACGATAATTTTCCGGGATTTCCGATTATGCCGGAGTGTCTGATGATTGAAGCGATGGCACAGACGGCTGGAATCCTTGTCGGACAGGCGAGGAATTTCAAGGAAAAGGTGATCCTGGCGAAAATTAACAAGGCGGTGTTCTTCCATTATGTTCGCCCCGGCGACACAATCAAGATTCACGCGTCAATCGTATCCATCGCGCCGGAAGCGGCATCGACGAGCGGCAAAATCACTTGCGGCGATGAAACTATCGGCGAAATAGATTTGATGTTCAGTCATATAGACCAAAATCTTGCGGGCAAACAATTCCCGCAGGAAAATTTTGTGTTTACGGATTTGTTCGCGGTAGTTTTGAGGGCATCGGGTATTGATGCACCCGGTTTGGGAGCGGCGCAATGACGGTTTGCATTACGGGACTTGGGGCCGCGACGTGTTTGGGCTTGAGCTATAAGGATCTATGGGCAGGCCTTTGCAGCGGTAAAAGCGGCATCAGCAGAATCGGCGGGTTTGACCCGACAAGTTTTAAATGCCAAATCGCGGGACAAATTCCCGAATTCAGTATTCGCGATTATGTTCCAAAGTCGATACGCAAGACGACAAAACTTATGTCGCGTGATATCGAGATCGCGATCATCGCGGCGAATGAAGCGTTTAAAGACGCCGACTTAAAAACAAAAGCGTTCGATGAGCAGAATGTTACAATCAATCCAAAACGCAGCGCGATAATTCTTGGCGCTAATTCCATTAGCTGCGACCTTCTCGAAATCGCACCATCGATCGTGAAAGGCGTTGTTGACGGTAAATTCAATATTCACAAATGGGGAACCGACAGCATCGAAACTGTAACCCCCCTTTGGCTGCTGAAATATCTGCCGAATATGCTGGCTTGTCATATCGGAATCATTCACGATCTTCAGGGGCCAAGCAATACGATAACCTGTGCGGAAAGCGCGGGACTTCTTGCGATTGGCGAAGCATTTCAAATCATAGCAAGAGGCGATGCGGAACTTGCACTTGCCGGCGGCGGTGAATCGAAAGTAAATCCAATTGTTCATATGAGACAATCGCTGCTCAAACGCGCTAATGACGATTGCAATGATAATCCGACAGAAGCGTGCAGGCCTTTTGATCAGAATGCAAACGGCTGTATTTTCGGTGAAGCTGCGGGCTGTATCGTAATGGAAGATTCTGGAAGAGCGAAGAGCCGAAACGCGAAAGTTTACGCGACGGTCGCGGGGTTTGGAGAAAGTTGCAGTATAAACGCAAATTATCAGGCACTCGAACCGGACGGCAAAGGCGTACAGTACGCAATCGAATCGGCACTTGAGAACGCAAAAATCAAACCTGAACAAATTGATTTGGTTATTCCGCACGGAACGGCTGTTGTCAGCGATGATATTGCTGAAGCGGCGGGTATTCGCAACGCACTTGGCGGCTGGGGCGAAAAAGTTCCGGTATTTCCGACTAAGAGTATGGTAAGTAATACTGGTTCGGGAGCGGGCGCGGTTGATGTTGTCGCGGCATGCTGTGCGATTAAAGACGGCGTTATACCGGCGGCGAAAAACTGCACGGCTGTGCATAAAGATTGCAAATTGAATATAGTCAAAGAACAGATCAAGAAAAAAATTAATTACGTTCTCTGTACGACATATACTTACGGCGGACAGACGGCGGCGATTGTAGTTAAAAGTGAATAGTGAATAGTTAAAAGTTTTTGTGAAGCGTATCTCGTGAAGCGTGAAACGAAATGGATGATAAAAATCGCGTAGTGATAACTGGAATGGGAATTATATGTCCGCTGGGCCACAGTATAGCCGAGATGTGGGATGGGATCCTCAACTGCCGAAGCGGAATGGCCGAAACGACAATCTTTGACGCGGCGACATATCCGACAAAATTCTGCTCGGAAGTTAAAAACTACGACCTTACAAAATATACAAAAAATCCCGAACTGCACAGCAAAGGAAATCGGCATAGTAAATTCGCTATCGGCGCGGCAAATGAAGCGTGCAGGCAGGCGAAAATCGATGTCGAAACTGACAGCCCTGCCGGCCCGTTGACAGTAATATATTTTTCAACTCGATCGTACAGGGCTGGGACGAAGCAACCAATACGATGGATTGGGCAAAATGGCACGCTTATTCAGCAGGCAATATGCAGGCGAATTTTGAGCTTGAACAAGAGCCGAATATGCCGGCGGCACACGTTTCTGTTTATACGGGCGCACGCGGGCCGGTGCGAAGCTGTTTGACGGCTTGTGCGGCAAGCACGCAGGCGATTGGCGAAGCGTTCAAGATTTTGCAAAACGGACAGGCCGATGTTATGATCGCAGGCGGCGCTCATTCGATGATCCATCCGCTTGGCATTATGGGATTCAACAGACTTACGGCACTTTCGACACGAAACGACAGACCGACAACGGCATCGCGTCCATTTACGGAAAGCAGAGATGGATTTGTTATCGGCGAAGGCGCAGCGATCGTGATTCTTGAAACATTAGAATCCGCAAAGAAACGCGGAGTTCAAATACTGGCGGAAGTTATCGGCTACGGCAGCACAAGCGATGCTTTTCGCGTAACTGATATGCACGAAGAGGCACGCGGAGCGGTTTCGGCGATAGAGGCGGCGTTGAAAGACGCTAATCTGACGAACAAAGATATTGATTATGTCAGTACGCACGGAACGAGCACATCGGAAAACGACTCGATCGAGACGCTGGCGCTGAAAACGGTATTCAAAGAAGAAACGAAGAATACGCCTGTGAGCAGTATTAAGAGTATGATGGGGCATTTGATCGGCGCGGCAGGTGCGGCGGAATTGATAAGCTGCGTTTTGGCGATTCGGGATGGTGTTTTGCCGCCGACAATCAATTATAATGACCCTGATCCTGAACTTGATCTTGATTATGTACCGAATAAGCCGAGAAAAGCCGATGTAAATATTGCGATGAAAGAATCTTTTGGCTTTGGCGGCCAAAATAATGTTGTTATAATTAAACGATACGAAGATTAACCACGAATTAACACTAATTGACACTAATATATAAGGATTTTTATGATAGATATAAAATTAATCCGTGAAAATCCAGAGCCGTTTAAAACAGCCTGCAAAGCAAAAAATTTTTATGTCGATATCGACAGGTTGCTTCAACTTGACGGCGACCTTCGAAAAGCAAAGACACGCCTTCAGGAAATAACAACTGAAAAAAATACGCTTGGAAAGTCTATTCCGAAACTTTCAGGCGATGAAAAGCAAAATCTGCTTAATAAACTCGCTGAATATAAAAACGAAGAGGCAGCACTCAACGACCAGATAAAGAAATTAGAGCCCGAACTCGATGAGCTTATGCTGCAAGTTCCCCAGCCTGCGGATGATGATGTGCCGTTTGGTAAGGATGATACGGAAAATGTTGAGATCGCAAAATGGGGCGAGATTCGTCAGTTCGATTTCGAGCCAAAGGATCATATTCAACTTGGTATGGCGCTGGATATAATCGATGTTGAAAGAGCTGTGCGGCTTGCGGGCACGCGAAATTATTTTCTCAAAGGCGCCGGCGCGATGCTGCATTGGGCGATTTTGAGATTTTCGATTGATTTTATGGTAAGCAGAGGATATGTGCCGTTTTCAGTGCCGATGCTGATGAAGAATGAAGCTATGGCGGGAACAGGTTATTATCCAGGCTCGGAAGAGCAGACATATAGAATGGAACGCGATGAGTTGAATTTGGCTGGTACGGCTGAAGTACCGCTGACGGCTTATTATATGGGTGAGATTTTGGCGCAGGAAAAACTGCCGCAGAAATTTGTCGGTTTGAGCACGTGCTATCGAAGAGAAGCAGGCGCGGCCGGCAAAGACACTTACGGGCTATACCGCATTCACCAGTTCGATAAAGTCGAGCAGGTTGTAATTTGTGCTAATGACGGCGCAGAGAGTGCGAAATATCACGAAGAAATTCGCACCAATTCCGAAGGCGTTATGCAGGCATTGGGTATTCCTTACCGCGTTGTGAAAGTTTGCACGGGCGACCTCGGCAGAGGACAAGCGAAAAAATATGATATTGAGGCGTGGATGCCTTCGAGAAAAAGCTACGGCGAGACGCACAGCGCAAGTAAATTTTTCGATTTCCAGGCACGCAGACTTAATCTGCGGTACAAAGACAATGCGACGAAAAAGAATATGTTCTGTCATACGCTGAATAATACGGTTATCGCTTCGCCGAGAGTTTTGATTCCTGTTCTCGAACTTAATCAGAACAAAGACGGCTCGGTTACTGTTCCGATGGTGTTGAGGCCTTATATGGGCGGAATGGACAGAATAACGAAGTAACTCAAAATTAAAAATCAAAATGAAAAATTGAGGAATCTCTCTGCGAGAGATGCTTCTTCATGGATGAGATACAGCAGAAAATTGAGGAGTTCAAGAAGTCTGTCGAGGCTCAATCCCCCTTAAAAGAAACATTTCTTTACTGCCCTGCTGTTGTGCCGGCGATAGGATTGATTTGCGGGCTGGTGGTGCAATTTCACTTTGATTTGCCAATATTTTTATATTTTATAATTTCGGCGATTATTCTGATTTTTTACTTGGGCAGACACATAGGTCTGCCCCTACAAAATAAATCATACCTTGTTTTCATTTGTGCGTTTTTGTGTTTCGGATGTTTGGGTGCGATACGGCTTATTAATTTTAATATGCCTGCAAAAGATGATATTCGTTTGATCGCAAATGGAAACGCAACTTTTGCGCATATAAAGGGGCAGATTGTTTCCGAGCCGAGGATCGTTGAAAATAACGATTGGCATTTCGCTAAATTTTTCCCATCCTCAACATATACAACTTTTTTAGTGAATGTTTCAGATGTGAAAACCCAAACAGGCTGGGCAAAGTCAAGCGGCAAGATAAAATTTTATGTAAATCAGGGCAGTAATAAATTTAAAATCGGGGACAAGTTTCAGACGTTCTGCTCGCTTGAGGAATTTTCAAACGCGAAAAACCCGGGGCAATTCGATGTTCGGGATTATATGCGGCGAAATGGGATTTATCTTTGCGGTTCGGTTAAATCGGCGGACGCAATTTCGATTTATGAAAAACAGGATGCCAAATCAGGGCTTGGATTAAAAGTGAAAATCAGTTCGCTTGCGGCGGTTTGGCTCAACGAGGATTTGGAGGGAAACAATTCGCAGCTCATCGAGGCACTTTTGCTTGGCAGCAGGTCGAAAATCGACAGCAAACTTTATAACGATTTTATTAGCACAGGGCTTGTGCATCTGGTTTGCCTATCGGGGTTGAATGTCGGCATTTTCGCGTGGGTTGCATTGTGGATATCGAAGAAGGCGGGTTTGCTGCATACAGGCAGATCGATTGCTTGCATTATCGCGACGATTGTTTTTCTGCTTGCTGTGCCTGCGCAGTCGCCTGTGCTTCGAGCAGGTATAATGTTTATTATTTTTTGCGGTGCAAAACTGGTCAGCAGGCAGTCGCTTGCGCTAAACAGTTTGGCAATTTCTGCGATCATACTTTTGCTGATCAAGCCGACAGATTTTTTAACGGTAAGTTTTCAATTATCATTTGGGGCACTTTCAGGCATAATACTTTTTAACGAATCGATCGTTACATTTTTCAGACCATTAATGCGGTTTGGTTTTCTTAAAGGATTTTTCGGCCTGTTGGCGGCGGGTTTGGCGGCGTATGCGGGCGTAGCGGGGATTGTGGCGTTTCATTTTTATAAGATTCAGATATTATCCGCTATCTGGACTGTGCCGGCATCGATACCTGCGACTGTTTTGATAGTTTTGGGCACGTTTAAAATTTTGATCACTACCCTTTCGCCAAGTGTCGGGATAATTATCGGGTACATCCTCGATTTGGCGGCGGATGTTCTTGCTTTTATGGTAACAATATTTGGCAAAGTTAGCTTTTCAAATATTTCCATCGGCAAGGTTTCTATTTGGGTAATTATTGCATTTTATCTGACGCTATTTTTATGGAAATTTTTGCCATTTAAAACTTTCAAAAAACAATTAATTTATCCGGGCATCATTATAATTATATTTTTGGCTGCAATTTTTATAAACAGGTTTCAAAAAATTAATAATTTACAATTAGAAGTTCTGGCGGTCGGACACGGGCAATGCTGCGTGATGACATTGGGGAATAATGCAAGTATTATTGTCGATGCGGGGTCTATAACACAGGGAAATATTGGCGAAAGGATCGTAAATCCGTTTCTTGATTATGCGGCGGTAAATAAAATCGACGCGGTTTTTATCAGCCATGACGATATTGACCATTTCAATGGTTTGCCAGAAATATACGATAAGCGTAATTTCAAAAATATTTACACAACGCAGCAGTTGATCGAAAGCTATTCGGGAACGGCGGCAGAATTAAAAAGATTGTATTCGCCTAAGGCTGCGCCTGAAAAATTTTCACAAGGCAATTTAAATATTATGAAATTATGGCCTGTGGGAACTGATGTGGAAATTTCCGATAATGAATCCTCGCTGGTATTGCTCGCCGAATACAAAAATAGAAAAATTTTGTTCTGTTCGGATATAACAAAGCAAGCACAGGAAAATTTGATGAATTTATATCCGAATTTAGATATTGATATATTGATCACGCCTCATCACGGTTCGGCAAGGACGACTGATGATAATTTTATTACTTTTTTTAAGCCTGAATATTTAATCACAAGCGCAGGTGATGCAGATTTTGGCAGAACGAGCGAAGCAATCAAGAAATTTGAAAAAAGTTTTTATACGTTCAGGGATGGAGCGGTTGAGGTTAGAATTGATGGGAGAGGAAGAATGAAAGCGACGATTCAGAATACAGAACTCAGTAGACAGTAGACAGTAGAGGAACGCTTCGCGACTGATTTTGTTCCGCGTGGGCTAAAGCCCACCCTACAAACTGAATTTGAGATTTCAGAGACGAGATTCTTCACTTCGTTCCGTCTTACGGAACTTCGTTCAGAATGACAAACATTATGGAACGAGGAATACGTCCTGATCGCCGGCGGGTGTTTCTGTGCCTTGATAAGTATCGCGGCCTTTGACGGTAAAGATGTCGTCATTTTCATTTAGAACACGCTGCGATGTGAATTTGATCGTGCCGTTGCTGAACATAAGATTCTGGCCTCTGCCGCGATGACTGCTGCTGTTTGCGCGAAGCAATTTTTCGTTTAATTTTACAGGATCAAATTCAGCACGTGATACGTTTTTCGGAAGCGTTACGCAGGATTCAAAAATCGGATTGGCATCCGACATAAGAAGAGTTGACGAACTTGGCACAAGCGATTTATTCGTATCGGTAATCAATTTGAAGCTGTAAGTAATGTAACGACGGTCGGGGAAATCTGGCAGTGATTGAATTTGCTGGGAATCAAGGGTCGGCAAATTTCTGCTATTGCAAGTGCCCGGACAAACAAAAACTTTTGGATTTGATACATAGTTGCGTTTGACAAGCAGCCAGACGTGTCTGGTATTTGAATGGTTCTGGGGCTGTGTTGAGCCAACTTTCCACCATGGGTTGCCTGCCCTGGTTTCTACTGCGGGTAAAGACCCATTGTTGTCGCCGGCGTATTGCGTAAAGCCGCGAGAAATATTGTTGAGGTTTGCCTGACATGCTGTCTGCCAGGCCTGCGCTCGCATTTGTCTTGTTACGGGAACGAAAAGGCCGGAGAAAACTACGATTGCGGCTGCGACTGAAACGGCTTCACTTAAGGTACGCCAAAAACTCGGACGCTTTGTTACGATTTTTTCTCTTTCACTTGTAAGAAGCTGACCGAGTTTGATTATTGGTTCGGTTTTTAAAGGCTGATGTGAGTAAAGTTTTTCGAGTGTTACTTCTACGAGATGGTCGGGGCAAGTTTCATTTTGGTGATCGAGATGGTCGAGAGCGGACAATGAATGGCTAAGTTTATCATAGAACTGGCGCGCACCACTATGCGTTAGCAAAAGCTGTTTTGCTGCTTCCGATTCTTCCCAGCCGGCACATTCGAAATAATAATCCAGCAAGATATCCTGCTGCTTTTTACTCAAGGTTTTCATTGTTACAAGTTCTCATCCGAAGTGGAAGATTTCCATTTTTTAGTAAAATAGACTATCGCTGTATGTAATCGGCTCTTAACCGTTCCAATTGGTATACTCAAGATGTCCGCCATTTGTTTGTAAGAAAATTGTTCAAAATATGCCAAAATTAAAATTTCTTTGAGATTTTCGGGCATCTCTTCAATGATTTCCCGGACTTTTTCGGCGCGTTCTGTTTTTTCTGCTTCCTGATAAGGAGTTACTTCATAAGCAGTTAAAGAATTAACGACATCATCTATGCTTAAATCAACCGAATCGCTCATTGTGCCGATGGAAACGGTTTCGTGGCGCTGCTGTTTTCTTAGTGCATCGCGGGCTTTGTTTGCGGCGATTGTGAAAAGCCAGGGACGAAGCGGTTTTCCTTTTTCGAAACTATGTCGGCTGCGATATAGCTGTAAAAACGTCTCCTGGAATGTTTCTTCGACCAGTTGCTGCTGATTTAAAAACCTTCGCAGAAACGCGTATAGAGGGTCTTTATAAATCCGGACTAATTCCTGAAACGCTTCTTTGTCGCCATTGATATACCGTTGAAGCAGTTCCTGCTCGTCGATTTTGGCTTGATCAGTATTGTTTCCAGAATTCTTGTCCATTAGCATAATTATAATGGCTAAATACCAAAAGTAAAAGATAAAAAATTACGCTAATTATGAGCCAGTATGGGCGTTGTAACTACTGCGAGTAAATGGCGATGACATTACCCATTTAAAGCCTAATTCTTTTGCGAAGATGGCCCACTGTTCGAATTTATCCGGGTGGACATACTCGACAACATCCAGCGAAGATTTTGAAGGCTTGAGATATTGGCCAATCGATAGCCTGTCGCAATTTACGCTGCGCAAGTCTTTCAGCACCTGCTGTACTTCTTCATCTTTTTCGCCGAGGCCGAGCATTATCGATGATTTTGTGGGACAGTTCGGCCATTTGTTTTTTGCTTGGTTGAGCAAATCGAGAGATGCTTGATAGTTTGCGCCGCTGCGTGCGATAGGATAAAGTCTGGGAACAGTTTCAAGATTATGCCCTAGTACGAAAGGCAAAGCATCCGCAAGTACATCAAGAGCATTTGACTGGCAATTCTTGAAATCTGGGACAAGGAGTTCGAATCTGATGTTTTCGTTTGATTGTCGAACGGTATTAATGACATCGCGGAATTGCGAAGCGCCGCCATCGGGTAAATCGTCGCGGGTAACGCTGGTGATAACGAGATATTTTATTTTCAGTTCCGTTGCGAGCTGTGCGATGCGCTGCGGTTCGGTTTTATCCGGGGGAAGCGGTTTGCCTTTTATTACGGAGCAGAATTTGCAGTTTCGCGTACAGATATTGCCGAGGATCAAGACGGTTGCTGTGCCGTGCGACCAACACTCGCCTTGATTGGGGCAGTTTGCGTTTGTACAGATAGTTTCGATGCCAAGCTGGCTGATCGTTTCGCTTGTGTTATTAAAATTGCCGCCTGCGGGCAAAGGCCTTTTGAGCCATTCGGGTAAACGTCTTTTAGGTTCTGTCATTTTTGTCCAAATATTTTAAAAGAATTGTTTTAAGTGTTTTTTTTGAATCTTCAAGATTAATTTTTCTGCCGAGTTCCTTTTCAGCGGAGGTCATTGTAACATTGTCAAGGCCGCAAGGGACAATGAAATTAAAAATATCTAAATCATTGTTTATGTTTATTGCGATGCCGTGGAATGTGATCCATTTTTTTATCTGCACACCGATAGAGGCTATCTTTAACCGCGGATTACTCGGATTTAACGGATTTTGAGTCCACAGGCCGGGAAGTCCTTTTATGGCTTCGCTTTTTACGCCGAGGGTTTCGAGGTATTCTATACCGATTTTTTCGAGCAGGTGCACATAGTCGCTGACGCCGAGGTTGTGCTTCTTTAGATTTATGATTGGATAGATCACGATTTGGCCGGGATTGTGAGCGGTTGAGCCCCCGCCGCGGCGAATGGAAACGATTCCGATACCTGCTTTTTTGATAAGTTCGGAATCTTGCAGAAGTCGGTTTTTTTCTGTGCGTACGCCAAGGGTAATCACGGGCGAATGCTCGACAATGAAGATTTTTTCTTCTTCGCTGCCTGCCTGCAAAGAGGTGAGGGATTGTTCCTGCATAGCAAGAACCGAATTATAATCCTTTATACCACAATCAATTATATCGATTTTTGTCATAATATAGATAGGCAATTATATGAAATTCGATTCGAAAAATAAAGAGATTTAAAAATCCTATAGGAATGCAAAGAATTTGCTTGACATTGCATACTATGTAATACATAATATGCTAAACAAACTAATTCCTGGAGAATAAAAATGAAATTCGAACGAGAGTTATTAAAAGGTATCGCGCCGGTAGTTGTACTTGAAACATTGTCCAGAGGTAAGATGTACGGCTATGAACTATCCGAGGCAATCGCGGCAAAGAGCCAGAATGTTCTGACGCTTGGTCAGGGCACGCTTTATCCCCTGCTTTATAATCTCGAGGCACAAAAACTCGTTGTCAGCGAGTGGGAGACGAGCGAATCAGGCAGAGAACGAAAATATTATTCAATCACAAGCAAAGGCAAAGAAAGACTCGAAGCAGATAAGGTGCAGCTAGCGGATTTGTTCAAGGCGTTGAAGCTGGTGTTCGGGGCGAGCCTGGCCGAGATTTAAGCCGCGATGAAACCACGAATGAACACGAATAAACACTTATTAAAAAGTAAGGATGTTTATAATGAAAAAGATGGAGCATAAAAACGTATTTGAGAATTTGCCGTTGTGTGCGGTTGAATACATCAAGCTGATCATCAAAAAGATGAAATGGCGGAAAAAGGTACGCGAGGATGTACAGGCCGAACTTATCGCACACTTTGAAGATGCCCTGCACGATTGCAAAACCAACGAGGAAAAAGAAAAAGCAGCAAAAGAACTTATCGCAAATTTCGGTGATGCGGGATTAATCGCAGTCCTTGCGCGAAGAGCGAAAAAAAGATGCAGGCCAATGTGGCAAAAAGCTATTATACGATGCTTTCAGGCTTTTGGGATTTTTATAATATTTTTAATTCTTTACTGTTTTTATATAGCCAGCGGCAAGCCGACACTGCGAGTAAATTATATACAGGAATATATAAATGCTAATAGGCCGGTGAGCGATGAGAGCCAAAATGCGGAATCATTATATAAACAAATCGGCAAAGTTTATGTAAAGCCGCCTGAAATAAATGATGCAAACGATCATAATAATTATGCTGGTGGAAAAATCGATTTGCTTGATAAAATTAAGCATATTCGCGACTTCAAGCAATTAAATGATGAACAATTTGCAATGGTTGATAAGTGGATTGAGGATAACAACGAAACTATAAAATTGTTTATTGAAGCGTCTAAAAGGCCTTATTGCTGGCATGAGCCAAATGCGAGCGAACTACAAGAATCATTTATAGCAATGCTTATGCCGAACTTAAGCTCGACAAGAAACGCAGTATATTTATTAACTGCAAAAGCAAGATTGAAAGCATATAAAGGAAATATGAACGAGGCATTGCAGTGTATTACTCCTCTCTGGGATGCAAGCGGACATTTTTCGGGGCCGCGGACTATAATTGAGCAACTTGTCGGCTTATCCATAGAAGGTTTGAGTTTTAAAGCAGTTTCAGATTTACTGGCAGAATATAAATTTTCGCCGGAGCAGTTGAAAATGATTCAAAGTCGATTGGAAAAACTTCTTGCCGATAATGATTTTTATATGAACTATGGAACAGAACGCTTTTTTGTGAGAGATTTTATTCAGCGATGCTATACAGACGACGGCCGTGGAAACGGACACGCAATTCCCGATCAACTGTCTCAATTCTGGGGTAATTTTGGTGAATACGATATGGTTACAGATAAGAAATTTCGCGGCTTACTGTTTCTGGGTATGTCTGTTTTGAGTGAGGACAGAAAAGAGATGACAGAATTTATGGAGCATTTCTATGAAAAAGCACAGCAATACGCGAAAATGACTCCATGGCAACTGCATAAGGAAAATAAATCTTTAGAATCAATGCTTACTAATTGGTCACGCTATAAATCTTTACGTTATATGAACGCAAGAATGCTGCTGCCCGCGTTCGATAAAGCAAATACGATACCATACAGGTATCAGATAACCGGAAAATCTTTGATCGTTACAATAGCTGTTTTCAGGTATCAGCAGGATAATAATAAATTGCCTGAAAGCTTGAAACAACTTCAAGAAACAGGATATATTTGCAGCATTCCAATTGATCCGTTCAGCGGCAATGAAATTACTTATAAACTGACAAAAGACGAGTTTACGATTTATAGTTTCGGCTTTGATTTTGATGATGATGGCGGAAAAATTGGAGTTAATAATCAAGGTAAATCCGAAATGTGGAATACAGATGATGGCGATGCGGTTTTCTGGCCAGTGGGCGAAACATTGAAGAATTAAGATTGAAGAATGAAGATTTTTATTAAACGTTCAACATCGAACGCTTAACATTGAACTTCGAATGTTGAGTTTTTTTTACCTTTGTCAAAATTTAATATAAAGCAAAATCGCTAAGACAGTAGCTGAATCAATATAAGGTTTTGTTTTTTGAAACCAAAACGAGATTCTTCACTGCGCATAACTTCGTTCAGAATGACAAGGATTTTAGCCTTAAAATAAAAATTGATGTTTTTTGGACGTTGCGTCCCGAAAATTCATAAAAAAAATTATATTTTGAAGAACAAACCCCAAAACCACTACGTATTTTTATTTAGTAAAACTAAACAAAACATAATCTTCTTCGCCTCCTCCTATGCTGCAGAGAGTTATGGGCGGCTTTAAGAGCGTTTAAAGCCGTCCATCTTGCAGTTTTTTTATGTCCACATTTTCCAAATAGAAAACCCCGCCATAGCCTCTTAGAGGATTAAAATGATGGCAGGGTTAATTATTTTAAAGCAATCGAATGCCGGATTTGGTGCATTGGTCTAATACATCCTGCGGCCAAATGCTGGAATGGACTTCGCCAACGTGTAATTTCCGCAGGAGGAACATACACAATCGGGATTGTCCGATACCGCCGCCAATCGAGAGCGGAAGCCGGCCATCGAGAAGTTTTTTGTGCCAATCAAAATCTTTGCGGCTAAGAGAGTTTCTTAATTCAAGCTGTTTGAGCATCGCATCTCTATCTACACGGATACCCATTGAGCTGATCTCAAATGCCCTATTTAAAAGCGGATACCAAAGGCAAATGTCGCCGTTAAGTCCTTTTTTGCCGTCTGTTGTCGGCGTTGTCCAATCGTCGTAGTCCGGCGCTCTGCCATCGTGGATTGTGCCATCGGCAAGGTGGCCGCCGATGCCGATAATGAAGACGGCGCCGTATTCTTTGGCGACTTTATCTTCACGCTGTCTTGGCGTTAAATTCGGATACATTTCGAGCAAATCTTCGGTGTGCACGAATTGGATCTTTTCAGGCAGAATCGGGGCAATTTGCGGATATAAAGTGCGAACCTGATTTTCAGCATCGCGAAGGCAACTATAAATTGTGCGGACGGTGGTTTTCAAAAATTCGAGATTCCGCTGTTCGGGCGTTATGACTTTTTCCCAGTCCCACTGGTCAACGTAAATCGAATGGAGATTATCGAGCGATTCCTCATCGGGTCTGATCGCGTTCATATCAGTATAAAGGCCTTCGTTTGGTTTGAAGCCGTAATCGGCGAGCACCATTCTTTTCCATTTGGCAAGCGAAAAAACGACTTCAGCATCGCTGTTGCCATCGTCTCTTATCTGGAAAGCTACCTTTCGTTCGATACCGTTGAGGTCGTCGTTTATGCCTGAGCCTTTGCGTACGAAAAGCGGCGCGGAGACACGCTGGAGATTCAAGTTCCATGCAAGGGTCTGTTCGAAGAAATCCTTCACTTCCTTGATGGCCTTTTCGGTTTCACGCAATGAAAGCAGAGATTTAT
>Ga0209417_1004051_pt1 | contig 18203 bp, 20 predicted proteins | sample RifGroF2_FD_184002 | JGI IMG/M metagenome (GOLD analysis project Ga0209417, IMG submission 184002) | Groundwater microbial communities from Rifle, Colorado, USA - Groundwater F2 (SPAdes) (version 2) | ecosystem: Environmental > Aquatic > Deep subsurface > Groundwater | place: Rifle, Colorado... | reverse complement strand
AAATTTCTTTTCCAGAACCCTGTTTTCCTTAACGAGAGATTTGACAAACTGACGGTAGGTGAGGAGTTGCTCCTTTATTTTTTGAGAAGGAGTCAGTTGAATGCGAGAGTCGAGAAGGTCCAGATAGTCGGAGATATTCTTTCTTTGTGAACGAATGAGGATCTGGATGGAGAAAGAGAGGGAGTTGAGAAGACCAGCATAGGCGTAGATGGTGGCGTCCTGTTCTTCTTCGGAAAGGAGGTTGAAGTTGATGGCTGTAGTCCTCAATACAAGTGCAACAGAGCCGTCTTTAAGAAAGACCAGATGGTTCTTGATGGTATAGATGTCGAGATGCTCCTGGGTGGAAGCTCTAATGTTTTCGGCCATATTTATGCAGTACCTTCCGCCTGAATTTTGAGCGGAGCAACAATTTTGTTTGTTAATTCGATGGAGTAGGTGGAGAATTTGAAGCCGCTTTTTTCGGCAGAGATCTGATAGAGGCCTTTTTCCAGGGGGCGGGCAAACATGAATTGGCCAAGACGATTACTCTTGGTGGCTCTTATGGTTAATCCGTTGGAGAGAATCTCGACAAGGACGCTTTCCATGATCCTGCCGTCGGGAGTGAGAGTAAGACCGACCAGTGTGTTAGGCGTGGTGGGGGTAAAAGGAATAGGCAGATTGGTGGTAGGAGCGGGGGCCTGAGATTGCTCTACCGGCTGCTCCGTTGGAGCGGGTGTGGGAACGGATATTTCAATGACTGTTGTGGGAGGGGTTTCCGGTTCCGGAATTGGGGTGGGAGCGGGTGTGGATAGAGGAATCTCAGGTTCCGGTGTGGAAATTGGTTCCGGAATGGGAACGGACTCGGTTATTGGAGGGGTGGGACTAATCACCGGAGTTTGAGGAGCAGGGGTCGATGGAGCGGCAGGAGAAATGTCGGTAGTTTCAGGTGGTGCCTGTCTCCAAGTGTATTGAGTAGGGGAGTAGATGGATTTGATAAAGGCGACGATCCATTGGTCAAGTGGCCTGCCTTGTACAGGCACAAAAGCAGAACCGATACCCAGCATCAAGAAGATGAAGGCGAGGGGATATTTGAAGAAAAAAGGAAGGGGGGAAGACCAAAAGATGATGGCAATGATGATACCGGCTGCAAGCATGGCAAATTGCTTGATGGTCATATCACCGATCAAGCGGAAGCGGTAGCTACTGATGTCCTGTGGTAGTGGATGCTGCTGGATAGCCATAAAGGGTTGATTTTAGTATATATGTTTTTGAGTTTGGTTTCGAGGTGCAGGGGGGAGAAATTTGATATGATAGCAGAAATTTAAGCTCTTTTTTATGAGGAGGAGCGATGGATCCTGAGCTGGAAGATGATAAGGAATGGGAAGATCAGGATGAGATGATGCCTTATCGGCCTTGGGAGAACTGTGAGTGGACAGAAGAGGATGAATCACTCTTGGGTGAGGAATATGGGGAGATTTGAGGATACACCCCGCTGAGACAGGCGGGGTTTTTGTTGAAAAATAGGCCTATAAGTGGTAGAATAGGCGAAATCTTGCACTTTTCAAACCTAGGAGGTTTGTGATGAAAGTATTAGACAACTATTCAGATGGAAGTCAGAAAGTAGAGCTTGATGATGGAAGAACAGTTATTCTATCTTCTCCTTATTCAGATGGTCGAAGAAAAATATATTCTGAGGATTCAAAAGAGATCGGATGGTTAACCGCTCAATATACTAATGGAAGTAAAAAAGCTGTTCTAACTGACGGAAGCGAGTACAGCATATCTGATCGGAATACCCTATTACACGGGAATCGTGAATTTTGGCAGAAGATTAAGCAGGGAGAACAATTATCTGAGGCAGACAAAGAGGAATTAAGAAGTTTTCTTGATGTTGAGTCTGGCTTGGATCAGTCTTTACGAGATCAGTTATTAGGTTTGGCAAATGACCCCCAACAATCACAGGTTAACGAAGATGACGCTGAAAGCTTGGACATTCATTCATTGTCACCAGATTATTCTCAACTTATAGAAATTCCTCGTGAATGGATAGTTAGATCTGGTGATACTCCGAGAATTAGAGAACTTAAGAATGAACTTCGGAAAACTTACAGAGATGTGCTTCGTCTAAACGAGGCATCATCTCGAGCAACTTCTCGAAGAAAATCTGACTCCTTAATCCGTAAATGGTCAGAAGCTAATGATTATTTTTGTTTAGTTCTTGGATGGTATGAAGAGGAAATATCTGCAAGATTAGTCATTGATCCGCTACTCATCTTAGGACCAGCATCTTATGTTTTTAAAGATAGTTTTGATGATGAGGAAACTAGAAATCAGAAGCAGTTAATTAAGAGGTTGATTTCTGAAATAAAAACAGATTTGGATTGGTTGCGGGATTGGAAGTGGGGGATGGAGCGTGACAGTTATCACAATGGAAAAGTAGCTATTGAAAGAGCTGAAAAAAATAAGGCCAGGAGAAAAGAACTGAAAAATGCGATCCTTGTGTTTGAAATAAGGATCCACGATCTTAAACAGAAAGAAGAGATTAGTCGAGTAATTTCCGAAATCTGGGAAGCTGCAAACCTGGCAAATTGTGAAGACACCTTGGTCAAGTATTATGTCGCTCACCCCGAAGAGTTTGAGCTTCTTGAGTTGCAGCTTTCTAATGTTTCTATTTTTGGGAATAAGATTAGTGTTAGCGGTACTCCAGAGCAAGGAAGGATTGCGGGAAAAGCGTTATTGAAGATGATTAAATTAGGAAACTTGGAAGAATTTCTTCCAAGAGAAGGGAGACAGAAAGGTTTGAGAGCCTTTGAAATATTTCAAACCCTTCAAATAGTCATGGGATTCATTAATATCTAGTAGCAGGGGCTAACCCCCCTGCTTTTTTGTGGTTAATTTAGGTTTGGTGATATAATTGCAGGTAGTTATAGGTTCGATTTCCTCATTACGATGACTGAAACGCTTAATCAAGAACAAGAGCAAAGAAATGAAGCTAAGAAAAAGCTAAGGAATTTTTTGGAGCAAGATCCGCAGAGGTTGGAGGATTTTGACAAGGCAATGGCTCGATTAAGCATTGAAGAAGGCAAAATTAAGGTTTCAGGAACGGTTCAAGAGGGTAGGGAATCCGGGTTGGCAGTCAATGAAATAGTGGAAAAAAGTGAAATTGATGAGTACTTACCAAATGGAAAGCTCGAGAGAGCAATTGAAGTAGTAAATTATTACAATGAGGTAAGGGACTTAATGCAGGCAGAAGTGACTCCCGATGCTGGATTTCTAGATGTTTTGGATGAAGGAGAGCAAACCGCACCCGCAGAACAAATTGAACCAGAAGAGTTAGAGTCACAGAGTGAGGGTGTTTGGTATGAGGGGTTGGAGAAAGATTTGGTGAGGGCTATCAGACCAGTTCATAGATTTGAAGACAGAGAAAAGACCAAGAAACGTTCACAGGAGAACATAGATGCCGATTATAGAGAAAAAGAAGCGGCACAGCAAAGACTGGGAAAAGTTTGGGAGACAGTCGCAGCCGATGTTGTCGGAATGAGCAGAGAAGACAGAGTTGCCTATTACAGGAAGATCGAGGATGCAGCCCGTCTCGTTTTTGAGAACAAAACCGTAAGGAGTGGAATGACCAAGGAGGAAGCGCAGAAACTATTGTACGAGATTTGGGTTGACGCACCTGCAGGAGAAGAAAATAATACACGAGTTATTCAACCTGGTGAAAAGAGAGCTGAAGTGGAAAAAACGAATGAACCCGAGGTAACTACGGCGGCAGAGCAGATTGAATCTCCCACGTCACTTTCTAGTCTTGATAGGGATATTCAAACAATATTGGGCGAAATTCCTTTGAAGTTCCAGATCAGCGAACTAAAAGAACTTCTCAGACGATATAAGGATTTAGATCAAAAGAAGCTGATTTATCAGAAAATTGACGAAATTGAAGCTTCTAGAGGAACCGAAGGTGGAGGAAATGAATTCGGAGGGAGTGGGGTATTTAATAAGCTTGAAATTAAGGAAAATGACAGTGAGAACATTGCTTGGATAAGAAAATATTTAGTAGATGCTGTTTTAGAAAATCCAAACACCTCTGCTCCTGAGCTCCTTAAAAAAGCAGAGGCTACGATGAGGGATACGAGAGGGCTTTATCAGATAGTTATTGGTGAAAACCTTAGAGAGAGGTTGATTGATGAAATATATGCCAGGTCCGATCTGGCGAGACTCGTTAGATGGTGGGATGAGCTAAAAGGTAATATGCAATCAGGGACGGAACCATATGACTTAGTAAAAAACAGAATGGAGAGGGCTCCAATAATATCCGATTTGACCAAAAAATGGCTCGGCGAACAGACTAATTATGCCACTTTAAATGAAAATAATGAGCCGATAACAATAAACCTGAGAGATCAGATTCAGGATGCCGCAAAAAATATATATGCTCTAATGGCATATGATACTAATTCTGAGGCAAGGAATCTTGTTGGTCCGGGTAATAAAAAATTGAACCTTTGGGGTTTTAGTGACAATCCAAATAGAAAAGAGGAAATTTCCAGAAGAAACATAAGTGGAAACATTGATGCGGGTTTATTGGCGTGGCAGCTCGCTGAAGCTGGATGTTGGCAGGCAGAGTTTGACTCATTGCATCCAATGAGAAGGCTGGTTAGATTCTCTGATTTTAGATTGGAGAGAATGTATAAGATCTCTGCGGCTGCCGTCCCAGGTGGAGTCAGATTAATCGTTGAAAAGGGATTAAGTGGTCTTGTTCCTAAAATACAAAATTATCGGAGTGAAGCTGAATATAAAGCTGCGTTAAGTAGATTCGTAGAAACTAATAGTAATGTCTTTAAAGAAGAAGGTGTCCAGTTTGCCAGGACGGAGCTAGATTATTCTGATGGTAGATTTAGAAGCGCGTTGTTGAGAGGCCGATATCTACAGGAATGGTCTGGTGAGCTGAGTAATGATGCTTCTAGATTGGCAAACTTGAACAAGACGATGTTAACTAATTTTCAATCAGCATCAGTCGTGGTAGATACATTGGCAACAATAGGTGGTAGAAGTAAGCCAGGAGATATCGGTGCTGGTGTTTTAGGAAAACTAAAAGGTAGTCTGTTCGTTAATGGTGTAAATATGGGATATTCTGGGTTAGAACTTGGTAGACATGTATCCTCTACTATGGAGGAGTGGACAAAATCAATGTTGTTTGGTAACAGCGCTGCAAATCCATACGTATTAGAGGAAAATACATGGCCGATGGATCAACTGTTTAGGGCTTATTTAGATTCTGTAAGATGGGATAATTCATCTGATAGCGGTTTATATGTGGGAACAGGGTTGCCTAAAAGAGAATCAATAGATCATAATGAAGAATTCGTTGGTTGGTTCAATAATCTCTGGAAAGATTGTATGTATAGGATAGGAGTTGATACGTCTGTTAATTTAGAAAGATTTATAACAAGAGTAATAGGGAAACAGTTGGATCAAAGGAGCACGCCTTATGCTTTATCTCAGAAATATAAATCTGCAAACCGTAAATGGAGAAGTTTATTTGATGTTGCTGAGTGGAGAAGCGGCAAAACAAGAAGAGTTAAGTACGAAGTAGCCTGGTGATGCTCAAACGATACTAATTTATTTTTGGAAGAGATTTTATTTGCTGGCGTCTTGAATGTTTTGGGATCCTCTGAAAGTGTTGAGTACAGTTCCGCTTGTTCCTTGCAATTCGGGCTTATCAGGGCTTGTAAGCGTTGGTTTGTATGATCTTGACATTCTACCTCCAAAGGGTATGCCTGAATATCCTTGCATGGCGGCGCGTTCATTTATTCCGACACCGGTCTTAAGCGCTTCGCCAATAGCAGTTCCATATTTGAATGGAGGAACTTTGAGGGCATCACGGACGATATCGACATATTTACTAGCCATAAGGAGGAGGGCAATACCGAAGAGGGCAAGCATGGCATCGGGAGCATTGCCCATAAAGTCTGCAACTGCTGAGAGAGGTGGACTAACAAAAGGAACATACATTAGGAATCCTCCCGGGTTGAGACTTTTGACTCCGAAGAACCATTCAAGGAAGTTGGTACCGAAAGCGATCGGACCATCATGATATTGACCTCCAATATTTACAATCGGTTGAACCATGAGCATATATGAGAAGGTAAGCAGAACCATGGTGATAGGGAAGACTGAAAGATTGGCAAAGATGCCTCTCATCCAGTTCCCAAACGTGTTTGACCCCGGCATGGCATTGGCAAGCAGAACAATAGGTGCTGTGATCAGGGCGATGATAACACTCAAAAATGCAGTGAGTAATTTCCAGAGGAGGCGGAGGTATGAAATGGCGATAGCAATGACAATGATAAGCATGATGATGAGCCCGATGCCCGAGAGGGCACCGATAACACTAAGGGCAGCACTAAAGACACTAGGGCCACCGAGAATGAGGTTGATGACACCGATGGCAGATGCAGGGATGGCAGCAAAAGTATTAACAACGAAAGAAAGAAGAGCACCCAGCTGTCCAGAGGCCGGGGTTACAAGCCAACCTTCAGCCAGGATCAGGTTCTGTTGGGCCATGAGACTGATGAAGGCATAGAAAATAACATACATAAGATCAACCATCAAACCAACAATGGCATAGGAAAAAGTAATCATGAGTAATGTGGCGATCAGTTTGGGTAGAGCCAATTGGACGGTGATGACAGTTTTTGCCGAGATGTTGACGCGGAACATCATCATGAAACCATAGAGAATGAAGAAAATGACAAATATCATATATGCAAGATTCCTGAACATTTTCCAGATTGGAAGGAAAGCACCTAATCCCGAATATCCATATCCGGTTGTTTCAGTCTGAGCCAGAGCTTGAGGAATAACCCGGTGTCTTTGAAGATTTTGAGTGATGTAGGCTACGTAATTTTTAGTGGATGCAGGTGGATTGTTGATCATAAAGGCCATGCCTTTTCCTGCCGAGCCGATAATGCCACCGTCTTTAACATAAAAAACATCTGTCTTCTTTTCCAAGAGAGCTAATTTGATATCATCTTCCGATTTTCCCTGGGAGATGGCTTCCCTGACAAAATTGACCATTTTTTCCAATTTATCGAAGAGTGTTTCTTCTGGATCGACTCTGCCCTGAACTCTTTCCATGAGATCGAGAAGAACAATATCAGAGAAACCTACTCCTTCACCTTTTAGAGAATCTTCTACACATTTACCGGAGTACCAAGTTTCCAGATTCATTTGATCTCCCTGACGGCGTTCACAAAACTCGGCTTGGTAGGCAGTGGTGCCAGCCGCATCGAGAGTGTCCTGAAGAGTGTCTAGGTAATCTCTGGCTTGTAGATAGTCGTCGATACCCAACTGAGCGTGAACCGGTCTAGATAAAATGAAGAGGGATGTAAAAAGAAAAAAGGCGATGGAGAAGACTATTTGCAGGCGTCGTAGCATATACAAAAGATTATACATGAGTGAACATGTTTATTGGACTGTGGCAGTGGGATAACAGGGGAAATTTAGTCCCGGGGCAAGCCATTCTTCGTAAAGCATTTTTATATGATTCATGTAACCGTCAGAGGCAGAGGATGGTTCACAGCTTCCGGTGAGGAACATGGCCATAAAGTTACGCATCGGACACTGAGACTCTTCGATTTGTGTAGCACAGGCCGAAGCGTAATATCCCGGAAGACCGAGGAAGTGACTGAGTTGTTCTTCAAAATGATATTCTCCGGTGCTGGGATTTGAAGCAATGGCATCGAGATTAATACCGAAGTCAAGAATTCGGGTGCAATAACCTGAAGAGAGGTCACCTCCTCCGAGTCTTTCGCAAATACCTTCGTAGTTACTGGCATTGGACTCATTGAGCCATATGGTTAAAGCAAACACTGGATCAACTCCAGCGGCAACGGCAGAATTGACAACCGTGGCAAAATTTTCTACTCTTGGATGGCCGACACCCAACCAACGAGTGGCGAGGTCGATGAATGTTGTTTCTAGACCCATGGCAGTACTGGCATCAGTGATACCCGGGTTACAATCTGTGGGACATTCGAAGGGGCCGATCTCTACTCTGGTCGAACTGCATTTGCTGGATCTTTGGATCGAAGCAGGAACTGCCCAGCAGTTTTGAAGAATTTGCATTGAGTCTTGAGCCAGATTATTTTCTCTCCAAATGTTGCTTGGGCCGTGAACAGTGGCTTGAGGAATAGTTGTGTTCTGAACAGTAGGGGCGTTGATCATACTCTTGTCGGGGACTTGGGCAAAGTCAGGCAAAAGCATTTTGAAGAAGGAAGGGATGTTTTTATCCGGATTCCCCAGAACCATATCGGTGATCTGGTCGACCTTGGGATTATTTAAAACCGCCAGGGGTTGACCCATGGCCGTACCCGTCAGCTCAAACGTTGTTTCTCCTCTATTCCAGGTACAACCATTACTGACACAAGAAAATTGAGAGCTATAGTATGAGCAGAAATAGAAGAGGCCAACACATTCATCCGGCTCCGTGCTAATCTCGGTGGCGGTGACAGGAACGGAAACTACTTGAGTGATGGTAGAGATGGTGGGGTATGTTTTTGGAGCGGGAAGTCCGTATGCTTTTTGGGGGATGGCACAGGTGACACCCGCAGCTCTGGCGATGACCTGGGAGATGAGAGATCCTTCATTAGTTGTAGTGGGAAGATTTTCCGGGTTGGCGACAGTCCATGAAGGAGTGAGATGGGAAAAAAGACCGCGTTCACCTGAGATACCGGAGAGAACAGCTTCAAGGTAAGGAAGATTTTCTCTGGCTACTTGGCTACCCTGGACAATATAACCTCGCAAGTTGTCAAAATCATAAGGCTGAAGACTGTCATATTTGTCTTGGGTACTTTCGGAAAGATCAAGGTATTCTTCGGAAAACTCATCACAAACCGGAACAGACCTCAAACACCCCGGAAGACTACCGCGAAGACTTTGAGCATTGGTTTCGTGATCATTACCATTTTCGTCGTAGTAATGCCAGAAAACATTTTTTTGTTGTGAGTTGATGGCATCCAGGTAGGCGGCTTTAACGTTGGCCTGTTGTTTGGCCGTGAGGAGACGCCAATATGTGCGCCAGGCTTCGCGAGGAGTTTCTTCCAGTGAGTAAAATGGTTTATCGAAGAGACCGCTAAAGAGATAGACCTTGGCAAGATTATCCGGAGTAGCGGAATTAATCATAGTAGTGAGATCCGGTCCGTAACCACCGAGAGTAGCATCGGAAAGATTGTGATAGACAGGGACAGAAACGACTGTAGGGGGAGTGAAACCGGTATAGGTATCGGTATAGGTAACTTCGGGGGCACCTATACAGGAGAGGGGATAAAGATTAATTTGTCGCTCGATCTTTTCGACCTCGGGGAAACATTCACTGTTCGGGGGGTAGACGGAGCCTTTGCCGATATTATCACAGGGATTATTCGTCTCTTGCGTTTGTGTGGGAGTGGGAAGAGGAGTGGGTGATGGCTGGGCCCATACCAGTGAGGGAGAGATTGTAAAAAAAAGACTAAAAATAATGAAATGAAAGAGATGTGACCTCACGAGATAATTATAACTGGAGGAGTCCGATTAATTATTGAGGAATACCAAACTGAGTGACCGGGGCTCCGGTGAAACGTTCAATGAATACCAGTATCAACCAAACTCCAGCCAGAAGAATGAGACCGATAACTGCCCAGGTAAGTTGTTGCCAGGCGGCAGCGTAGGCTTTTGGGTCGGCTCCGGCAGAGATGACTTTAACTCCGGCCAAAACGATCATGAAGGCGGCGACAAGAGCGAGAGCGTTAGGGATGTAACGCAAAAGATTAGTGATGACGCACTCAATTCCTCTGATGGTGGCAACGTCGGTACCGGCACCAGTACCGACACAAGCACCGGTCCAGTCTTGGGCGCAAACAGGTTTAACTAGCGTGAACATACTTCAATTATACAGAAACAAAAAGCGACCGGGTGGCCGCTTAGAGCTTGTTAACTAAAATCCAAATTAGAAAGGTCTCGGGATGGTGGTACCAGCGTCGAGGACGTTAACTCCAAAGAAGTAGGAGATAAGTCTCATGACTGCGTAAGACGCTGCGACTATAGCAAGACCGACGAGAGCGTTGGTAATACGATTTCTAGCTTGTTCTGTTTTGGTTTTGTCTCCACCGGAGGTGATCCATTCAATACCACCCCAGACGAGGAAGGCAAAGACTAAAATACCTGCAATGATGAAGGCGAGAGAAATCACAGAGGAAATAAGTTTACCGATATCGGTAATTTGCATACCGGTTGGCTGAGGAATACCGATCGTTTGAGCGTAAGCCTGGGGAATCAAGGACATATGGGTTATAAATTTTTAATAATTATTTATACGACTGATTCATTATTGCAGTTTATGGCTAGTTGTCAACTATTATGGTCCGACGGGGTTGGTGGTGCAAAGAGCATTTAGATCAATTCCGATGAAAGTGAGTACTAGTTTGTAGATGGCGTATGAAGCAGCAATGATAATCAAGCCTATGAGGGCGCTGGTGATTCTTTTCTGAGCCATTTCAATTTTACCTTTATCTCCGCCAGACATAAGCCATTCAATACCACCCCAGACGAGGAAGACGAAGAAAGCAATACTGGCGAGAATGAAGGCAACGGAAACAATATTGGATACAAGATTTGCAATACAAGTAAACCCGAAAAAATTACCGGCGGTGGCAGGAGTTTCAATATCGACAACGGTATCGGCCGCAAGCGCTTGGGAAATGAGTAGGTTTTTCATTATTAGATGTTGTTAATGAAGACCGGCCTTAATAGATTTATTTTGAAGACCCCTTGAATGAAGAGAGTGATGGCGTATGAGGCAATAAGAACTATGAGACCGATCAAGGCGCTACTGATCTTGTGTTGGGCGCTCTCAATCTTGGTTTTGTCTCCTCCGGCAATCATCCACTCGAAACCTCCCCAGACGAAATAAAGAAGGAAGGCAACTCCGCCCAGAGTAACTATCGTGCGCCAGAGGTTGGCGATATAAAAGGCCAGACCGGCTCCAGATTCGGTAGGAACACCTGCACCGAGGGCTGGATTGGTGATTTCTTGAGCGAGAGCTTGAGGTATGAGTTTGAACATATTTATGGAAATAATACTGATACCGGATTAAGAATGTCGAGGCCGAGCACTCCACCGACAATACCAATAATGAAATAGGCGGCAACAAGAGCGATCAGTCCAATAGCTCCTTGAGACATGGAGGCTTGAGCATCGGCGACTTTAGTTTTGTCTCCACCGGAAGTGATCCATTTGAGCGCTCCGAGGAAGAAATAAACAAGGAAGGCCAGACCGCCGACGACGGTGATGGTTGCAACGAGTGCTGAAATAAAGGCGCCTGTTTGGGTTTCAACTCCACCTTCGGCAAGAAGATTTTGAAAAGGTCCAACGCCTTTAATTTCTCCACCTAGATCAATGGGAGCGGCGTAGGCTGGTTTGATGAGATTAATCATTTATTCGACAGTTTGTAATTCCGGAACCAAAATTGCAGTGAAGCTACCGAAGAGGAGGCGGCTGACCAGTCCAATGATGATGAAAGAGGCCGTCATGACTACAAGTCCGGTAATGGCATTGGTGATCTTATGTTGAGCATCGGCGACTTTAGCTTTATCTCCACCACCGGAGATCATACCGAACCCCCCAAGAAGAAATTGCCAGAGAGTGAATAAACCACCAACAATGACGATGAAGCGGACAATGCCGGAGAGAAAAGGAACTGTATTGGTAACGTCCGAGGGAATACCAGAGGGGAGGACTATATCACCAACGAAACCTTGAGCTAACACCGGTTTAATAATAAGATCGAGTATATTAGTCATATTTTTTAGACAGTTTGTTTTAAGAAGTCGAAGCCTACGACTGCTCCAATGATGCGGGTAATCAGGTAGGCGGCGACTACCAGCACTAACCCTAATATGCCATAGCTTAGCATATTGCTTGCCTGAGCGACTTTATTTTTATCTCCTCCGCCAGTGATATAAGTGAAGCCGGCGAAAAGAATAACGAAGAAGGCAAAGATGCCGGAAAAGATGAGGATATTGCTCAGAATGGGAGATAGGAGAGTGGCTATTTGGGCAGCAGAACCTCCAAGCTTTTCCCCTGGAGTATAGAGATTTTCTAGATTCTGTTGAGCGTACACAGTACCGATCATTAAGATTATTTTACAGTAAAATCAGGGTAATGTTGAACGAAGCTCTTGGAGAAAAAGCAAAAAAGACTCTGATCGGGTTCGTGGAAAAAATCAATCCAATGCTCGAGAAATATTGGGATGATGAAATCTCCAACTCTTTTGGATTTAACGAAACGCAGCAACAATTGGTCAAAAAAATGTTGTTGCACGCCAGGAGTCATAATTTAGTGGGAGGAAAGAGAATCAGGGGGGCATTCGTGTATTACGGTTACGGTTTGGGAGAGGCAGTGGTGGATGAGAGAATTTGGAAAGCGGCGATGGCGGTTGAGCTGGTCCACACAGCTTTGCTGATGCATGACGACTTCATGGATGAGGATAAACTCCGGCGGGGAAAGCCGACGACCCACGAGTATTTCGCGAAAGGGGACAAGCATTACGGAGAAGCGATGGCGGTAAATGTAGGTGACGCCGTGTTATGTTTGGGATATGAGATGTTGATGGACTGCGGATTTGAGAGCGATAGGGTGATCATGGCAATGAAGAAGTTATTAAGAGGGATAACCAATACCACTTATGGACAGGCATATGACGTCAGTTTGCCAAAGAGCGGAGACATGACTGAGGAAAAAGTGATGAGTTTGCATAAAGCCAAGACTGCTATTTATACATACGAGAACCCTTTGTTTATCGGGGGAATTTTGGGAGGTTTGGGGGAAAAAGAACTATCGATATTGCATGAATACTCAATGAAAGGCGGAGTAGCCTTTCAGTTGCAGGACGATATATTAGGTATTTATGGTGAGTCCGAAAAAACAGGCAAGTCCGATGACTCCGACCTTTTACAAGGAAAAAGTACTTTATTGATCATTAAAGCAATGGAAATGGGTAACAGCGAACAGAAAAGTGCAATTGGCGACGTGTGGGGAAATAAAGTAGCCAGTGCACTTCAAATTGAGTTGGCAAAAAAGGCGATCAAAGACAGCGGTTCATATGAATATTCAGTGAAAGTAGCCAAAAGACTGGCCCGGGAAGCGGTGATAGAGGCCAGAAAGTTGAGAGAGTGGGATATGAATTCCAACTCGGTGGACTTTATTGAAGGAGTGGCGGAGTATATGGTCGACAGGGAGGTTTGATAAAGTTGAGAGGGTTTGAAAGTCTTTGAGGGGTTCAATATACTTCATGGATATACCACGTTTTTGGAGACTATCTGCTCCAATGAAAGGATTTAGAGCTCAAGCCGTTTACGGAGAGAATGATCAGCCTCAGGTGCTGAGGATCCCGGGAGGAGAGATCCCTTTAACAGGAGATTTAGAGGAAGTCCACGCCAGACTTGCACAGAAAGGTTTCAAGGAGGAGATAATCGACGAAATGTTATTTGATATTTTTGGAGCTGTCCCCACCGAAACGACGGTCGCGGGTGGAGAATCTGTCGAGAGCGTTCTGAAGTTCCTGAGGAGTGAAGTCGGGGAAGAGGATAGGAGTAAAGTAGAGCTCAGCGTAAACAGACTGCCAAGGTAAGTACCCGGAAAGACGTTGATCGCCTCCGGTTCGAATAATGAAATCCGGGTCGGGAATGCCGGCCGTGTCTAAATGAGCAGCAAAGGCATCCTCGGTGATCTGATCGGCAGGAATTTTTTCAGAGACGATTTTTTTTACAGCCCGAAGAATCTCGTCCCTACCACCATAATTTAGAGCGAAGGTGACGGTGATGGCGTCGTTCTTGGCACTTTTAGCCATCATTTCTAAGACTTTGCCGGCAATGTCTTTTGGGAATCTATTGATGTCACCCAGGATCCTCAATTTAGCACCTCTAGCAATGAATTTGAGCGCCAGTGTTCCGAGGGCGAAGCGAAAAATATTGAAAAGTCCCTTGAGTTCTTCTTCGTCTCTCTTCCAGTTTTCGGTGGAGAAAGCCCAGAAAGTAACATAGGGGATCTTCAGTTCAACACATTTTTCGATGATGGGCTCGATGACATTTTTGGCGGCGTATTCATGACCTTTGACGGGATCAAGGTTACGGGCCTTAGCCCAGCGGCGATTGCCATCCATAATGATGGCAAGATGATTTAAGGGAGGTGTCATATCAGATATATATAAACTAAATCAAGCTTCCAAGTCCTATCATGCTGGTGATGATGTTAACAATAAGGAAAGCAAAGAAAGCGATGGCAATACCCATGAAACCATTGAGAAAGCGGGTAGAAGCGGAGGAGACTTTTTTGGGATCCCCGGAGGACATCATATAGTCCCAACCGGCCATGATGATGTTCCACATGAAGAGAAGACCGATAATGACAAAGGCGAGGGTGATGAGATTGATCCCACCTCCGGTAAAGAGACTGGCCAAAGTAGTCCCCGGTTGGATGATGTATGAATCCGGTTGGGCTTGCCTGATGTCGTCCATAATAGTTGCATGGGCATTTGGAACAAGGAGGTTGAATATATTCATATTATTTAAAGGCCCGGTAGACCTAAAATGCTAACACCAATTAATTCCATGAGGACAATAGAAAGGATGATAAAAACAAGACCGATGATAGCAGAAGTAATAATTTCTTTACCGGCTTTGAGTTTATCGGGAATCCCGGCGGAGGTAGTGATGATAAATGTACCGTAGAGCATGAGAAGGAGGGCAATCCCACCTCCCACTCCTACAGCCAGAGTGAGAATGGAGTTTATTAAGCCTCCGGTCTCAAAATCGGTAGAGATACAACCTACCGCAGTGCGGATATCGGCATCACCAGGACAACCACCCCGAAGGGCATCAGATATGGCAAGGGCTTGGCCAGTCGGTAAAATGAGCACCGCCAAGGCGAAAAGTATAGTAATTATTCTGCTCATGAGCATACTAATTTTATCACGATGAGGGCCTCGGGTAACTTTATTGGTACACTATTAAGAGATGAGGTTTAAGTTATTGGCTTTATTGCTTTCAGTAATGGTCCTGGTGCCAGTAGTAGTGTGGGCACAGGATGATTGTGGCAACGACACTGCTTGTTTAGAGAAACAGATAAATGAATTGAAACAATCATTGGATATGAGTCGGGCAGCCACCAAACCATTGGAAACAGAAATTCAAAGATTATCTTCAAGAATCGCCTCAATCCAGAAACAGATTGATAGAGGAGTACAAAATATGAAAATCCTGGAGGAGGACGTGAAGGACAGAAGCGGGAAGGTGTCAGCTTCATATACGGTAATGTCGATCAAGACTCGGGAGATGTACAAAAAGCTGAGAGCAGAGCCTTTATGGGTGAGTCTTTTAAAGTATGAACAGCTGGGTGAGTCCAGAAGAGAGCTGGCCTACAGACAGGAAAGCAGTGACAGGGACAAACAGATAATCATTAATCTGGTATCCGAGATCGGACGCTTGGAGGCGGACAAAAAGAAACTGGAGACCGAAAAGATCAAGCTAACTCAATTGCAAGTAGATCTGGATAAGCAAAATGCATTTTTTCAAGGGGAGGTCAAAAAAGCCAAGGAATACCAGACTGACTTAACGGGTAAGATCGCGACACTGACCGCTAGGCAACAGGCAATTTTGGCAGAAAAACAAGGGACTTTTCAAACGACTGTGGGAGACGTACCATTGGCCGACGATCCAAATTCAAGACCGGACTACAATCCTGGATTCTCTCCGGCATTTGCAGCTTTTTCTTTCGGAGCACCTCATTTTAAAGGAATGAGCCAGTACGGAGCTTATGGGAGAGCGAAGAGCGGTCAGAATTATGAAGAAATCCTGAGAGCTTATTACGGAGGAGTGGAGTTGAAAAAAGATTATTCACCGGATAAGACGATCAAGGTCCAAGGTTATGGAGAAATGTCGATCGAAACTTACATGAAGAGAATTTACGAGGTGCCAAATTCGTGGGGGGACAATGGTGGATTCGAAGCTCTTAAAGCCCAGGCAGTGGCCGCTCGGTCTTATGCTTTAGCCTGGACGGACGAGGGACGAGGTGGAGCCATTTGCACAACCCAAAGCTGTCAGGTTTATAAGAACTCGGATAAAGGTGGAAAATGGAATGAGGCAGTGGAGGCTACCCGCGGGCAGGTATTGTGGGCCAACGGAAAACCGTTCAAGGCGTGGTATGCGTCAACTTCCGGAGGATATCAGGAATCATATACAGACAATTACAGCGGTTACACTACTCCGTCTTTGTGGGACACAGCGGCAGGGAGGGGTGGTTGGACAGGTCAGGCTTATGAAAAGATTGCCGGTAGTCCATGGTTCTACAAGGGTTGGTATAAGGGGTCAAGTGGAGATAGCTGTGGGAGGAGCCACCCCTGGTTGACTGCAGAGGAAATGGCCGACATCTTGAACGCCTGGGTGGTGTTAAAAGGAAGTGGGGATGATCGGGTGTCTCCAATCGGCAGTTGTTGGGGAGGTAACCCATATTCGGTGGCCGACCTTAAGAGTAAAGCTGCCGGCATGGGCGGGGGATATTCACGGGTGAGCGGTGTTTCGGTAAGTTATTCCGACGGTGGATACACCTCAACAGTTAGATTTTCGACTGACAAGGGAGAAGTGGAGATAAGCGGACCCGATTTTAAGAAGACGTTTAATTTGAGAGCACCGGCGAGAATTTCCCTGAAGAGCGGACTGTTTAATATCGAGAAGAAATAGGCGGGTTTTTGGTACAATTAGATATGCCTGAGATTTTTGATTCACATAAGAAAAAAGACGAGGGAGGTTTGGTCGAGGTACAAAAGCTAATGACTTCGGGAAGATTCAGAAATTATTGGGGATCGCTGGTGATAGCACCAAATATAAAGTTTGAGTCTCAGAACGAGGGAGAGAAGATCATTATCCTTGGGAGAAAACATTTCGTGACGAATCTGGGTTGGATAGCCCTGATATGTTTTGCATTTTTTGTGCCATTTTTCTGGGGAGAGTTCCCGTTGATCGCAGATGTCAGTGATAATGTGCACTTTTCTTTGACGGTGTTGTTATATATGACACTGGCATTCTTCGGAATGATGAATTTCCTTCTTTGGTTCTATAACGTGTATATAGTGACGGATGAGAGGTTGATCGATGTGGATTTTTTCGGAATTCTTTACAAAAATATTAATGTGACACAGATAAGAAAGGTGGAGGATGTCAATTATTCCCAGAAAGGAATAATGTCCAGCTTCTTTAATTTTGGAGATGTAGTTATACAGACCGCTTCAGAACAGAGATCGGATGAAGTATTCGGAAAACATGGAGAAGCTTCTCCATTTACATTTGGAGCAATAAGTAATCCGAACGAGGTGGTGAGAATAATATCGGAGTTAATGGAACAGGAAGAAAGAGAAGAGTATGAAGGGAGGATAAGATAAAGCATATGGAAATATTTCCAGGAATAAACATAGATATCAGTCTGAGCCTAATTGTAGGAATCATGGTGAAGATGTTGATGTTGATACTGCTATTTCTATCGATCATCATGGTCAGACAGGAGGCTTTGATGGATAGAGTGGTAAATTTACCGATGGGAAACACCTTGAAGACTCTAGTTTGGGTGTTCTTTGTGATGACTTTAATCCTGACCACGATAGTGGTGATAGCATAGAAGTAGCATTATTATCTGCCCCACATGAATAAAGATTTAGCTTTAAGATTTTTGAGAGTGGTGAATGAGACGGGGTTGAACGGATGGGGTCAGGTGTATGCAAGAATGCCATTTGAGGCAGAAGAAGAAGCGCGTAAGGGGGCTTTGTTCGGAGCAGTGTTTGCCAAAGGAGAGAGCAGTCCAGACAAAGAGGCGGAGATGATGGTTTGGGTTGATGAATATTACAACAGTGCGGAGAGGGGTGGTTTGTTAGTAGATTTTTGGGAGAAATTTGAGGATAAATTTAAGGTAGTAGATTCGGTGTGGGTGTGGGTGACCCTTGAATTAGGAAAAAGAAAAATACGGATGGTTAGGAATGGTGAAAGCGGGATAGTGATTTACCGTGACGCTAGCCGGGTCGAGGTGACGGGGAAGAGCGGTATGGGACGGGTAATCACCGGTGACGTAGAGCCGGGTGACGAAATGCTGGTCTGGGCAGGTGGTCTGAGTGAGCACTTAAAGGAACTTGAAGATAAAAAATT
>Ga0209417_1004049_pt1 | contig 18209 bp, 18 predicted proteins | sample RifGroF2_FD_184002 | JGI IMG/M metagenome (GOLD analysis project Ga0209417, IMG submission 184002) | Groundwater microbial communities from Rifle, Colorado, USA - Groundwater F2 (SPAdes) (version 2) | ecosystem: Environmental > Aquatic > Deep subsurface > Groundwater | place: Rifle, Colorado... | reverse complement strand
CTATGAGCTTCATTTTTACACTTTCTACTTTTTTTTTAATCTGATTCATTATAAAAATCAGTATGTCAGCGTTATTATGAAGCTCAAGTTTTTTTTATTAAATTTTCAAAAACTGTCCACTGTATTGACATATTAAAAGAATCTATTTGCATGAGGCTTGAACATAATTTTCTGGAAACATGTTTTACTTTCCAATACTATCCCCAATGAGCCTATATATTTCTCCTTTTTATCGAAATATATAGGCACGAGTTCTTTGTTCTTAATTTGTCTGTATTTGTAGGTGCATTCTATTATTAATGAGTTTATAGGTATTAAAGGTGCCAGTCTATATTGAGTAAATTGAAAAAGTTATAATATCTATTTTGTAGCCTGAATGAACATTTTTTAGCTTCTATTGCAATACACAGAGAAAGATGCTATATTTTATGAAATACTCTTAATTTAAAGCTTAAGTCTATTTAAATATTCTAATTGGATGATTAATATTGAAGTGATACTATAAATATTATTTAAATTTTATTTTTTAGGCGCTTTATGAATAAAGAAGATAGAAAAAAATACCCATGTTTTTGTTTTGAGCAAAATATTGATTCCTTATTTAGTGCAACAATGAATGCATCGCTAGAAATAGGGCCGGTTATTATTTCAGATAAAGATTTAGATTCTGATCTTAATTCTGTAATTCAATCTTCTAATGAAGCTCTTGTGAGAAATGGTATTTGTATAATCCAAAGAGTAATATACGAAGATAATAATTTCTTATTGAGCACTGTTTTACATCATATTCAATCTGGTGAAAAGTATGAAAAGCGAGATCTTATAATTGCAAATAAAGATAATCATATAGAATTTGAACGTTCTGTTAAATATTTAAAAATTAATGCGTACATAAATTTTATTGGATTAGATGTTGTTAATGAAGAAAATTATATTTCTTTATTAGATATTAGTGAAAGAGACGTTAATAAGATTAGTCTTACTGATATTAAGAAATTTTTCGAATGTCCGCGCTGCTTTTATTTTTCAAGGAAGGGTATAAAGCTGCCATTTCAAAGTGATGATAGGTTTGTTTATGGTAAAGCAAATGATGGAATTCTTAAGAAAGAATTTGATGAGTGCAGACGTATAGGAAAGTGTCATCCAATTATGAAAAAGGAGCACTTAGAAGCCATTCCCTTGAAAAACAGTAATATTAATAAATGGAAAGAGTCAAATTATGGCAATGGCGGAATTAAATTTTTTGATAAAGAAAAAAATTGTATTTTTATCGGTGTTGTGGACGATATTTGGATAAATCAGCAGGGAAAATTTATTATTGTTGATTATAAAACTACATCTAAAGATTTTATCACATTAGAGGATGAACAAGGCGTGTCATATGTCAGGCAACTTTCATTTTATGCATGGCTATTTAAAAAAAATGGTTATTCTGTTCATTCAGTAGGTTATTTGATTTTTGATAAGCCGCAAACTGATTTTAAATATTGTATGAGTGATGTTTATCTTGATAAAGTTCCTAGAGGTGAATATTCTTTTAATCCTTATGCTCCGGTTGATGAATATAAAAGAATTTTAGAATTTGAAACTTTGGTTGTTCCGGTTCCAATAGAAGATTCATGGGTAGACGGTGCATTGGATAGTATTATTGAATGTTTAAACAATGAAGAGCCCCCTAAGCCATTTAGAAATAAACGTACCAATAAGCCATGTTCAACATGTGAATTTTACTTTAGGTTAAAAATGTTTGAAGATAGATTGTCAAAAAAATAAATCGCAAATTTGAATTTAGTATTTATCAAATAAAAAATTTTAATAAAAGTTTGAAATAGAGCGGAGCATGTATTATTTATGGCGAAATTTATCGATAAAACTATTTATCTTGAATACTTAGAGTGTGCCAAAAATGCCTGGCTTAAATTTAATAGGTACGACGAGTTAAGAGAGTTTTTTGAGAAAGAAGAATTAAATAAAAGTTTCGCATATCAAGACGCAATTGCTGTTGAAAAAGAGGCACGTAAATTGTTTTCTGATGGTGTACTTATTGAGGCGGGTGATAAGAATAAGGCTGCAATATTAACACAACAACATATTGGATTGAAAACCAAAACTTTATTTAGACCAACTTTTATTCATAATGAGTTTCTTGTTGTCGTAGATATGCTTATTTATGATGATCAAAAAGATTGTTGGGATGTGTACAAGATTTCAAGCAAGAGTCGGATTGATAAAGAAAAGCAGGATCGAGAGGAGCTAATTAATGGTCTTAAATTTCAGGCTATTATTTTAAAAACACTGGGTATTAAACTTGGTGAAATAGTTATTAAATACATAAATAAGGACTATGTCAGAAGTAATATTATAGATATTGAGCAGCTTTTTAAAATTTTAAAAGTAACGAGTATTGTTAATGCTCAAGAAAATATTGTTAAGCAACAGGTGTTTGAAATTGGTGAAGAACTCTTAAATGGCTATGGAGCCGGACTTTTATGCGAGTGTATCTATAAGGGGCGTAGCAGGCATTGTCCAACATTTGCTTTCTCACATAGTTATGTGTCTGCATATTCTGTACATAATTTGGCGAGAATTGGCGTGAGCAAGAAAAAATTAGCGGCATTAGTAGATGCGGGTATTTTTAAGATTAATGAAATTCCGGACGATGTTTGTCTAACTGTTGAACAAAAAAATCAAATAAATGTTTATAAGCAGCAAAAGCCATTAATTGATTATGTTGGAGTCAAAAAAGAATTGGCAACTTTAACATATCCCCTATATTTTTTGGATTATGAAACTTATACGCAAGCTATTCCAATGTTTATAGGTTTTAATTCATATCAATATGTAACGTTTCAGTTTTCTTTGCATGTTCTTCATAGTCAAGAGTCTGAACTTGTTCATTATGAATATTTGCATGAGTTTGATTTTGACCCTTCGCTTGATATTATTAAAAAGCTAAGAGAGATTATTGGACCGGTAGGCAGTATTGTTGTTTGGCATAAATCTTTTGAATGTAGTCGTAATAATGAATTAGCTAAGCGACATCCAATATATCAAGAATTTTTAAAAGATCTTAACAATCGTGTATACGACTTAGAAGAAATATTTATTAAACAGTTTTATGTTCATCCAGATTTTAAAGGCTATACTTCTATTAAAAAAGTTTTGCCTGTGTTGGCACCTAAGTTAAGTTATAAGGACTTGGAAATACAGAATGGTGAGATTGTTCCACAAAGATGGTTCGATATGGTTTATGGTGGATTAACAATAGAAGAAAAACAAAAAATTGCATATGATTTAAAAAAATATTGTGAACTTGATACTTATGCAATGTATGCTATTTGGCTTCATTTAATGAATATATGTAATGATTATAATATTCCAAATAATAAAATTCGCAGTGATCATATAACTATAGAATAAATAATAAAAAAATTTAAAAAAATTAACTATTAAATTATATTTAAAAGTACTAATGCCTTTTTAAATATATAAAATAATACGAAAATAATTTAAGTAGGATAATGAAATGCATAAAAATACAAACTCAATTCTTTATGTCAATGATTTTAATAAAGGCGATAAATGTTTTTTATTTTCAAATTTTCCACTTTCTCAATCTCTTTACGAAAAATTACCTATAGAGCTTTTTCCAGGAGTATCAATAGCAAAAACTCCTTGCCATGCAATTAATAATGCAGAAGGAAATTTTTCTACTAAAGCTGAAAATGTTCCTGTTATAGCTCATATATATCCAGAATATTTAATTGGGCGTGGTGTCGTACATGCTTGCATAAAAATTGATAATAATATTTCAGAAGCTCAAAAAGGATCTTTTTTTTGGGCCGCAGTTGGAGCTCTTATAATTGTAAAACCAATTTTTTTAAGCCTCTCAGGAGCATTTATTTACGGTGATCAGAATAGATTTATTTGCACACCAGAAAAATTAAATTATAAAACTAATTTAAGTCTTAATGCAATTCAACAACAATGTAACTTTGATAAAAATTTTCTTAATTATGATGCTCGTGATTTAGAATTGGCAAAAGCCATACTTCCAAAAATACTTAATATACTAAATTCAGGCGATTCAATGCCAAGAGTTTTGTATAACTTAAGTATGTTTTTCCAGTTATTATTTTGGGAAAATTTAAACTTTGAAAGTTCCATTTTTTCAAAAATTTTTCCATTATTGGATTCATTTTCTTGCAATCCAAGTTATAAACATAATGAAAAAGTATCATCAAGAATAGCGAACTTTTTAGGTGATATTACTTGCATAAATAGTGAAAAAAATTTTTCAAAAGAGGAAATAGAGGCAAGGATAAAATGCATCTGGGAATTGTATAGATATCCAGAATTACATGGACACCTTAAACTTCCAACAACACAATCTACTTTTACAAAAGATCTTTTTGATTTATTCGAAATAAGCCGTCTATGTATATATAAAATGCTTATATTATCTGAAAGTGACTTTGAAAATTATCTTAAAATATCTATTCCTAAATTTGGGTTGTCTTTAAGTGACGCTAAAGATAATAACAAAATAAGAGATAATGAAGCATCTTTATTTTTTAATAAACCTTACGAAAATTTTCCAGAATTAATTAGTTTTTTTGATTTTACAAATAAATTGGTATAAAAAACAAATGAATACAGAATCTTTCATTGTTAGATCTAGACAAATTAATGGAAGTCAATATGGGTACGAACAAACAATATTTGTAAATTGGAAAACACCAATTGTAATAATATGTAAGGTTCATGGAGCTTTCAAGCAATGGCCAGAAACTCATCTTAAAGGAGCTGGATGTAAAAGGTGTAAGGGTATTAAGGCAATGGCTGTAAAAGTTATTGAATCTGCTAATAATTTTATAACTCGTGCACGTAAAGCTCACGGTGAAAAATATAATTATTCTAAAACAATCTATATCGCTTCGCATCAAAAGGTTGTAATAATATGTCCAAATCATGGAGATTTTGAGCAGGTAGCCTCAAGTCACTTGCTAGGTAGTGTTTGTCGGTTATGTGCTCAAGAGTTGCAAAAAAATATAAATAAAAAAAATTTTAAAAAATTAACGTGTGAATTTATTGAAAACGCCAGAAGTATACACGGTAATAAATATGATTATAAGGATGTTTTATATTTAAATTATAATACTCCCGTTAAAATTATTTGTTCTTTTCACGGTTTATTTCTGCAATCACCAGGGATACATTTAAATGGAGGAGGGTGCAAGCGTTGTGCAGATATACAAAGGGGTGAGGCGAAAAGGCAAAAAGCAGCTCAAGAATTCTTAAGTAGAGTAAATGATGTACATGGTTCTAAGTATGACTATTCTAAAGCTAAATATGTTGGCTCATCATTAAAATTGGAAATTATTTGTAAGAAGCATGGCTCATTCTTAATTGCACCAAATTGTTTATTACGCGGGCAAGGCTGTTCAAGGTGTGGTACGGAAAGTATGGCTGAAAAGCAGTCAACTGGAAAAAATAAATTTATTGAACAAGCAATGGCAGTTCATGGTGGTAAATATGATTATTCAAAAACAATATATGTTTCAACGCATCGGCATGTAACTATTATATGTTTGCAACATGGTTTTTTTTCACAGGCGCCTAGTGGGCATATTTCTGGTAGAGGATGTCCCAAGTGTGGTATTGAAAAATGCGCAAAAAATAATATGGATTCACTTGAGGTCTTTATTGAAAAAGCTAAAATGATTCATGGTGAAAAATATGATTATTCTAAAGCAATTTATAAAGGTAGTAGCACGTCATTGACAATTATTTGCACTTTGCACGGGCCATTTCTTCAGAGACCGGATAAACATTGTGGTGCTGGGCATGGATGCCCAACATGCGTAAATAGAGATATGGATACTGAAAAATTTATATTGAGAGCACAAGAGGTTCATAGAGGAAAATACAATTACAAGCAATCTATATATACAATAGCTAAAGCAAAAATAACAATAATTTGTCCAGAACATGGTCTTTTTGAACAGGTTGCGTGGAATCATATGGCCGGAATTGGTTGTCCTCTTTGCGTAGACCAGTTAAATTCTCGCGGTGTTAAGCGTATAGAAGCTTGGTTAGGTAAAAATAGCATATCTTTTATGCGTGAAAAAACATTCTCTGATCTTAGGTCGCACAAACGAGGAAATAAGCATTTACGGTTTGATTTTTTTTTAACAGATTTGAATGTTCTTATTGAATTTGACGGTGAGCAACACTTTAAGCCAAATAAATTTTGGGGTGGCGATGAATCGTTTAATAATCTCAAGTCGAATGATCAACGTAAAAATTCCTGGGCTATTGAAAATGGGTATAATTTGCTACGTATAAATTTTAACGATAAAGATAACATAGAAAGTATGCTTTCAGATTATTTATGTAATTTTTGTAAATTTAATACAGGTTATAATTTGTCTAATAATGGAACTTGTACCGAAACTATGAATAATAAAGGGCAATGAAAAATGACTTTAAATGAGATTCTTCCAATTATTAATCAATTAGAAAATTCCAAAGTTAAGTTAGGCGAAACTTTAGGCGCTGTTGTAACAGCAGAAATTTTAATGCGTCTATTAGGAGAAATATCAGAAGACGTAAAAAATGAATTGTCTGTTTCAAAAGAAAATAAAAAACAAGAAAATTCAAAACAATCAAAAGTTGAGTCAATTATAGAATGCAAGTTAAGTGTACTTGAGTCTGCATTAATTAATGTTTTTAATATAGAATCAGAAAGAATTAAATATTTTAGAAAAGCAAGGAATAAACTTGCCCATGGAGATTTTGGATCGTTAACAGAAGTTTTGGGCATTAAAGAAGCTGGTTTAGAAATCGATCATTTAGGAAAGAGAAAGAATTTAGATAGGTCAAATATGAAGGAATGTATTATTAGGATTGCTGATACTGGAGCTCTGGGAGAGACTAGGCGGCTGGCGGATGAGGTTTCTGAGATTATAAAAAAGTGTATTATTTCTAATACAGATAAATAACATTAATTATGAACAAAAATAAAATTTTAGTTAGCGCATGTCTTGCCGGTGTAAAATGTCGCTATAACGGCAAAGATGCTTTTAATGAAAAAATTCTTGAGCTAATGCGCGAGTCAGAAATTATTTGCGTGTGTCCAGAATTATTGGCTGGTCAGCCAGTGCCAAGGTGTGCATGCAATATTCATGGTGGCGATGGGGGTAGTGTAATAAATGGGACGGCAAAAGTTATTGGTGCTGACGGTAAAGATTATACCCAAAGTTATCTAAATGGGGCGCAAAAGGCTCTGGAGATTGCGATAGAAAATAATGTAACTTGCGCTTATCTTAAGTCCAAAAGCCCAACGTGTGGTTATGGTAAAATTTATGATCAAACAGGCCAAAATCTTGTTATTGGTAATGGTATCTTTGCAGCGCTTTTAATAAAAAATGGGATACAAGTTATTTCGTTAGATTAGCGAAAATTTGTTTTAATTATTTATATAAAATTCTTGTTGAAGTATTACAAAAATATAAGTTATATTGTTTTAATGAAGTGAATTTATAAATAAAGATTAGACCTAGGGTAATTTTTATGGCTTACTTGAAAAATTTATAAGAAGGGTTGTGCGATTATGAAAAAACTTTCACTTGGTTTGCAGACATTTTCGAAGGTTATAAATGGCGGCTGTGTTTATGTTGATAAAACGGAGCATATTTATGAGCTTATTCAAGGAAATTGTGTTTTTTTTGCCAGACCACGTCGTTTTGGAAAATCACTTTTATGCTCAACTCTAAAAGAACTTTTTTCTGGGAATCGCGAGCTTTTTAAGGGATTGTGGATAGATACTCAATCTCAATATGATTGGCAGGAATACCCTGTAATTCATTTAGATTTATCTATGACATCGTCTGTTACCCCTGAGGCTCTGCAAAATAGTCTTATGCTTTCTATTGGCAAAATTGCAAAATTATATAAATTGGGCAAAATTCTTCAAACTACTCCAGGAGCAATGCTAGAAGAGGTTGTTGTTTCATTAAAAGAAAAATATAAACAAAATGTTGTTATAATTATTGATGAATATGATAATCCAATAATAAATCATTTGGATGATATTAAAAAAGCAAAAGAACTTCAAGACGTATTAAAAAATTTTTATGTTTATATTAAAGGTCTTGATGAAAATTTAAAATTTGTTTTTGTAACAGGGGTTAGTAGGTTCTCAAAAGCAAGTATTTTTTCAGGAATGAATCAGTTTAATGATATTTCTATGGATCCTAGATATGCGCATCTTGTTGGGTATACACAAAACGAAATTAGTTTTTATTTTAGGGAGCATCTTGAAAGAATAGCATTTCTAAAAAAAATTTCTTTGGATGATCTTAGAGAATCACTTCGCGTATGGTATAATGGATATCGTTTTTGGAGTGATATGCCATATAAATTGCCAAATTTTGATGAAAGTAAATTGACTTGTATTTATAGTCCGTATTCTATAATAAATTTTATTGATAGAGTTGAATATAAAAATTACTGGTCTGAAACGGCAACCCCGCAAGCTTTGTTGGATTTAATTAAAATAAGTCATTATGCTGCATTGCCAATTGATGGATTAACGGTAGATCAGAATGATCTTTCTACTATTGATATTTTCCATATTCCTTTGATTACGATACTTTTTCAAACAGGGTATCTTACTATTAAGTCATATAATCAAATTACTCAAAAATATGTGATAGGGTACCCAAATAAAGAGGTTGCTGAAACTGCATCGACTCAAATTTTAGCATATTTGACAGAGTGGTCATTGACAGATGTAAATGCTTTGGTTGACAATATACAAGAAGCTATTCGTTCTTGTGATATTAATAAATTAATTGAAGAAATAAAGCGTGTTTATGCAAAAATCCCAAATACTATTCAAGTTAATCAAGAAAAATATTTTCAATCAATTTTTTATACTGTTTTGATGATGATTGGTACAACTATTGATGTTGAAATAAATACTAATATAGGCCGTATTGATGCAACTATTGAAACTAGAGATCTAATTTATATTATAGAATTTAAATTAGACAAAACAGCTAAAATTGCTATAGATCAAATAAAAGAAAAAAAATACTTTGAGCGTTATCTTGATAAATTAAAAAAAATTATTTTTGTTGGTATAAATTTTTCGAGCAGAGAAAAAAATATTAATGAATATTTGAGTGAGGTTCTTAAGTAAAATTTTACCTTAAAATATTATTTATATAGGGGCGTTTCGTGGTGATAAAAAAGAAAAAAATAGTTCCATATTTTATGATTACTTTTTGTTTGATAAATTCTATTTATATTTTTTCGCAACCAATTTCAGGAGATAATATTCGAACTACGCCGTATTATTTTCTAGAAGAAAAAATTGATTTTGAATTGTCTGATATTAGTGGAATATCTTATAAAGTTAGTGATTATATAGGAAAGGAATGTGTAATTTGTTTTATAAAAAGTTGTATGATTGGTAAGCGATGCTTATTGATTAATTATCTTTCAAATATTTATAATTGGCTTAAAGAGAAAAATATTGTGCTTATTTGTGTTAGCACGGAGCCAATAATGTATGATCTTGCAGAATCTAATATTATTCCATTTCCAATACTTTTAGATCGTGATCGTAAAATTTCAAAAAAATATTGTACAAATTGTGATGATATATTTTCAATTGCTAATACAACGTTTATTCTTGATAAAAATGGAGTAGTAGTAAAAGTTCTTAATACTGGAACCATTGGCGATCTTATTGCTCAGATGGTTATTCATGCTATTAATTCTAAAGATATATCTAATAAAAATAATATTAAACCAAAACAGACATCTATTAAAGCAGAAGTTTATCGTTCGCCAGTACCGGATTTTGAATTGTTGAATCATGAGGGAAAGCCTATAAGGCTTAGTGATTATCGTAGTAAATGGTGTTTGCTAGCCTTTGCTAATAAAATAAATAATTTATCAGAATATCAAAAGTTTTTGCATTTATTGGATATTATATGTCCATGGCTAAAACAGCAGGATGTTGAAATTCTTTGTGTAAGTACTGATAGTGTAAAAGAATTAGCGCAATTTAAAGAATATAGAGATTTTGATTATTGCTTGCTCAGTGACAGTAAGTGCTTAATTCCAGAACTTTTCAATGAACCATGGAGCTATTATAATGAATTTTTATCTTATTTAATAGACCCAAAGGGAAATATGGTAGCAACATTTATGTCTGGATCTGCTGAGTTACATTTTTCTCAGCTTTGTCGTTACCTTATTGCCCAAAATCCAAGGGCAAATTTAGTATTTAAAAAATAAAGATAGCGGGAGTTAATATGGAAAGGCTCTAGAGGAGTTTTTTGAAATAGCATTAAAGGTTGCAGCTCAATAGGTGTAAGAGATAAATTTTAAATAATTAAATTAGCATGTTATAGGTTTGTGGAATAAAATTAAGTTTAACGAGTAAAGGATCGCAATGTTAACAATAGGAAGTGTAAATAAAAAATTTTTATTACTTGGATGTGTAACTCTACTTTCCGGTTGTATATTTAATAGTAGGTCACATGGTAAAGAAAAAGAAACTCTTCTTATACAAGTTATTTCAAATTCAAAAAGTGTTGAAAGTATAATATCCGAATCTGGAAAAATTATTAATGATATAATAAAAAAAGAACTTTCTTTAGATCAAAACGATGATTTTAATTTTTTTCTGCCAAAAGAGTTACAAAGAATCACCATTTATTATTTGAATGAATTTAATAAATCAGAAGAACCTGTATTATTTTCTTCATTAGATGATATTAGTCTAATTGCTATGTTGCCAAAACATATTTTTGCAACAGCAGATCTTCAATTTTTTGGTGACCAACAAGATGAACTTGTTTTTATAGTAGATGATCGAAATAAAGAATTGAAAAATATTAATCTGAAAATTCAAAAAGAACTAAATAAATTAAATGATCAATATATAAAAAAAGAAAAAACACCATTGTATAGCGTGCAAAAGAGTGAAAAATTTCCCTTTTTGCCTCATATGGGATTAGGGCGCATTAGATTACAATCAATAAAAGATCGTATAAAATATATAGCTGATGAAACAAGTACAAAAAATATAATAGATCGAATAAAAAAAGAAATAAAAGAACAAATTTCTGAGCTTGTTAAAAAAAATCTATCTAAAGAGTCTGAGCTTGTGGTTAATAAAATTTCTATACTAAGGCTTAATCCCAGCTCTAAAAAACACGAATACATTAAAGAGTGGACTAAATAAAGGACATTATATGCGTAATTTTATAATTTTACTTAATGGTGCTGCCAGCATTTTCTAGCATAAAACTCTCTATCCTTTATTCCTGTTATTCTTGCCATGTTTGCACAATTTTTGCGGTCATTTGATAATAACAAACCAATAATATAAATTCTCGCTTTTGGATTTACTTTTTTTAAAAAATTATTTACACTTTGTAACATGAATTCAGGCTTTCCTTTTTTTTTGTTATTTCGATAACATTGTAACAAAATTAGGAAAGCCTTTTTCATTGATTATGTCAACGTTTTCATCAATTGGCTTTATGTATTGCGCTGATCCTGTCGTAAAATTGCCTCAAAATATTTCAAAGATCTATCTCTAATTGCTCATTAATTCACTAAATCAAACTTTTGTTAAAGTCCTGATTAAAGCAGGTCTTTAATTCTGTTTTTACGCATTTCAAATAATAATCTTTAAATGTTTTAAATCCAGAATAATGGTAATAAATGCATATGGTCATAACTTCGCCAAGAGATAAAGAAAACGCTCTTTCTCTTTTATTGTCCCCATTGGTCAAAATATTTTTATTTTTTATCTCATATTCTTTGCAAAAATTATCTGTATGGTAGAATATTTCAGTGATCACAACTTTTCCCTTTTTGTGTTTTTGCTAAATTACTAAATTAGGGAAAAGTTATAATATTTCAAAGATTTTGTGAAGTTTTTCTTAGATCGAACTCACGTTATTTAAAGAAGCAGCGCCATTGTTACGATCTTTAATGAGAAGAGGTTTATTTGGCGGTTTTGGGGTAGGAGATATTGATGGCTTTAGGGCAACAGAAATTGTTAATGCATATCTGGGTAGCTTTTTTGATAAATATCTTAAGGGCAAGCCGTCTGAGTTGTTGGATGGGAAAAGTAAAAAGTATTCGGAGGTTGGGGAATTAACATGGGCGCAATAGTCGCGATAGGTGGTGGCGAAATAAGCAAGCAAGAAACACGTGCAATAGACGAGCGAATAATTGCTTTAACGGGCAAGAAAAGACCTCGTGTTCTTTTTGTTCCTACAGCAAGCTCAGACTCTCCAGAATATGTTGATGACTTTATAAATTATTATGGAAAAGTTCTTAATTGTAGTGTCGATATTTTGTATTTGTTGAATAAGAATTTTGATCTTCAAGACACAACTGAAAAGATCTTAAGCTCGGACATCATCTATGTTGGCGGTGGAAATACGTTGATGATGATGAAGTTATGGCGCAAGTTGGGCATTGATAAAATATTAAAAATTGCTTCCAAAAAAAACATTGTTCTATGTGGTCTTAGCGCGGGAGCAATATGCTGGTTTAGATGTGGAAATTCTGATTCAAGACGCTTTAAAAATCCTAATGCGCCATTGATAAAGGTAACAGGACTTGGGTTAATTGATGCATTGCTTTGCCCGCATTATCATTCTAAAAAATATGATAAAGGCCGGCGGGCGTCCTTAAAAATAATGATGCAAAAAACATCTGGAGTTGCCTTAGCGATAGATGATTACTGTGCCATTGTATTTGTTGATGGGCAGTATCAAGTGATTTCTTCAAGATTACATGCGCATGCATATAAAGTTTATTGGAAATGCAAAAAGTTACATCATGAAGTACTTGATGCTTCGTTGGCGATGCAAGAAGGGCCTATTTTACAAAGATAAAACTTTTGTCAGGCTTAAATCGCACAAACAAGCAAAAAATTGGCTAGAGAATATTTAAGCTTAACTATTAAATATTTAATATGTTACCATAAATTTTAGATAAAATAGCTTTTTGATGGTGGAAAAATTAGAAGTCGTAGTTTGAAAAAAAATAATGTTATTAGATTATGTTTTAAACTATCAAAAATGAAGAAGGATTATAAGTGGAAAAAATAATTAAAATACCTCATATACCATTCTATTTTATTCGTCATGGTCAAACCGATTGGAATATAGAGAATAAAATAATGGGCCAAATTGATATCCCATTAAATGAAGTTGGCCTTGAACAAGCTAAAGTTGTTGCCCAAAAGATTGCGAATCTTGAGATATCACATATTGTTTCTAGTCCATTGAAAAGGGCATTGCAAACATCAGAAATTATTGCCGCAAATATAAATAAACCAATTACTGTTGTTGAGGAACTAAAACAAAATTATTTAGGAATTTTGGAGGGGCTAAATAAAGCAGAACTTATTTCTGGAGCTTCGATTGATAATTTGGTTGAAAATTGGAGAATTGGCGGTGATATCGAAGGTGCTGAATCTTGGTCTGTTTTTGTATCGCGAATATCTGCTGGTCTTAATTTCGCTCTAGAAATTAGCCCCGATGAAAGGCACCTATTGGTCGTAGCTCATAAACCTGTATATTGGGCATTGCTGCACATCCTAAATTCTCAACCTCTTGATATTAATACAAAAAATTGTGGGGGCTATTTTTTCACCCCACCAGCTCCAGGTTCAGATCAGTGGACAGTTAGTGCGTTAGATTAGACCAAAAACCTCTTTTAGTGGGCAAGAGTCTAAATTTATAGTAATAATTGAGACAGCAAAAATTTTGAGTGGTAAAAATAATTATGCTTTACGTATGCCTTGTAAAATCGATACAATTTCCTGAAATGCTATATGTTGGTTATACAACCAATTTAGAAGAAAGATTTCAAAAACACAATGAGGGTGGCTCGACTTATACAGCAAAATATAGGCCATTTGAACTGGTTGTGCATTTATGTTTTTCGCAAAAGTAAAAAGCTAGAGAATTTGAGAGATGTTTAAGGACTCAATCCGGAATAGCTTTTTCGAAAAGAAGATTATGGTAGTAAAGAGCTTGAGAAATCAGGGTTTTACTTTTATAGGTTTTTTATTGCTCATTATTGACTAATCTGGCTATTCCTAAAATGCCAAGTCAACTAAGTCAATCAATAAAATATTATATGAAAAATTTATCTAGCCAGGATTATGCATAAATGATACTATCTTCTATAAAATTGTATTAAATTATGTGAGTATATTTTGTAAGGGAATAATCAATGTCGAATAAAATTTCAAAAAATGGTTTATTGTTTGCAGTTTTAATAATATTTCTTTGTTTCAACTCTTATTCTATGAAAAAAATAACTATTTCCGAAAAATTCAACCCTGAAACTGGTCGTTGGTGTAGAACGTACCCATATGATCATACTAAAACAACTTTTGCAGAATTTTCAAAAACAGAGGAAGGTAAAAATTTTCTTGCTTCTTCAAAAAATGAACTGAGACCCAGGGATTTGTTTATATTTTGTGAAACAAAAATATCTGATGATCTTGAAGCGGTAGTTTATAAAACTAGCCCGAATGAGGTAAAAGTTTTTATAGAAGACTACAAGTTAGGGGTAGCTAAGAATGATAGGAAGTCGCTTGTAAAGAGTGTGCTCTTGCAAGGTAAAACAGGGACTGGAAAAACCGAAACGGTCCGCATGATTGCAAAACGCATTGGTATAGAGCTTGTTTCTATTAGGACGAGCATGCTTGGCAATTCGTATGAAGATTCTGATTTTATAAATTTAAAAGAAATAATTTTGCCATTAATTAAAAGTGGAAAACCTTATATTATTGCATTAGAAGATTTTGGGAATTTGAGAATAAAATCTCTAGATTGGCTATGTGGAGTTATAGGTTGTGAAAATATTCTTTTTATTTTTATAACGGATAAGAAAGTTGGTAGTTTAGATCAAAGATTTGTGAATTATCAAATTTGCAAAAAAATAGAAGTTCAACTTCCAGATAAAAATAGTAGAAGACAAATTATAGAATATACACTAGCTAGAAAGAAGAAAAATTTAAACGAAGGTAGAGCAAATTTGAATTATGACTCTCTTGACTTAGTAGAGATAGCAGATAAAACTAACAATTTTAATATTTTTAGCCTTAATGGCTTGCTAAAAAATACTTTCGATGATGCTTTTGATTTGGCGTATAAAGACACTTCGTCGGATGAGATCTTAAAAATTGTTATTACGAAGAAAATTTTTAGTGAACAATTCGATAAAATGCAGAAAACTAGGAAACGGTATGGTGCTGTTGAGGACGAAAATTAATAATATTGAAGGCTTAGGCAAAAATGATTTCATTAGATATAATGGCAAAGATGCTTTTAATGAAAAAATTATAGAGTTAATGTGGAGTCAGAAATTATTTTCATTCGTCAAGAATTATTGCATTTAAGGACAGCTTCGCCATGATTATTAACGAATTTGGCAAATTATTCATCAATATTTTTGCGACGTCCTTTTTTTACATCTCCTCGTTGCCTTTTTTCTTGCAAACGTTTTTCTTTTTCTTTTTTTGGAATCGTTGTTTTTATACGCTTTTTGGGCGCGAGAAGTGCTTTGCGAATTATTGCTGCCAGGTGTTCAAGCGCATTATTTTTGTTTTGTAGCTGAGATCGCGATTCACTGTTGTGAATTATGAGATCTCCATCTGCAGTTAAGCGTGATTCAAGATTTTTTAATAATCGCTCTTTTAGAGATTCTGGAAAAGCAGCCGTTTCTTTTACATTCCAGCGAATCGTAATGCGAGTTTCCGTTTTATTTACGTGTTGGCCCCCTGGCCCACCAGATTTACTCGTGGTTATTTCCAATTCATGATATGGAATTACGAGATCATTTTTTATGGTAATGTCGTTCATAATTTGCTCCAATAAAATTTATCGGTTTTATTTATAAATTACTCAAGAGAATAATTCACTTGAGCATTATACACTTTTTATGCAGGAGTAAATAGTTGTGGTTAATTTAAGTGTTTTTATATTTTTTATGCTCCTTCATGCCCTTCATAGCTTTAGCGTAGTAGGGTCGGGAGTGTGAGATATGCCCGCTCCGCGGGCATAAAGAATATAGGGCATAAAAAATATTACTCGCCAAATTCAAATCCCTCGAAAACTTTAAATTGGCACCCACTCTTCCAGGCATCTTTTTGCAGCCCAGCTTTTTCACTTAAATTCTCTAAAGTTTCTGCAAGGTCCCAGCCCTGTTCTGTGGCAACCTGTGGTAAAAATACAGCACTTCTTGTTAAACCATTTACAGTTTTTTCTAGAATAATACCATGTTTGCCAATAATTATATCTTTATAGCTATTTACAGTATGGGGTGGTGTGAGAACTGTTATAGAAATAGAAATTTTTTCGAGTTCACTTTTTGTTAATGGCTCAAAACGAGAATCTTGGAAAGCTGACGATAGGGCAATTTCTGGAATTGACTTGTAAATTGGCTCGTCTGAAGTGATCCTGCCTATGCAGCCTCTTAAATTCCCATCTTTTGTTTTGAGAGTTACAAATGCTCCACTTTTTTTTCTAAGATTATCTGTTATTTCAAAATCTTTTTTTAAATTTTTGTCTGGGAATAGCTTGTTTGTAATAGAATTGCGGGCGAGATTTAGCAGTGTACGCTCTTCTTTAAGTGCCATTTTTGATTTAAATACTAAGCCGGCATAACTAACAGAATTTTCTGTTTTAATTATTTGTGATAATTTTGAAACGTCTATTTGCTTTGCACTTTGCTTATTGTCTAGCTTAGTGTTTTGTTTTGAGTCTTGATTTTTACTTTGCTTTATCTCTTGATTTTCGTCTAGTTTGTCGCCTTGCTTTTTGCTTTGCGTTACAATTTGTTTGTCGTTTCGGCTTTCTTCTATTTGCGCAGAATTATAATAGCTTGTAACTTGACACTCTATTTGCCCAAGTGCTCCAATTTCTATAATTTTTAAGAGAATTTTTATAGGGTCTGTGCCACAAATTGTGGCTTTTGTTTTTTTGATTATTGCATCAAATTCTGTGTAAGATTTATCAAGTATTGCGCGTATTGCAAGATTGTCGAACTTTGCGACATTATCGAAAGCTGGCGTATAGCCGAATCTATCTCCGTAATGTATAAAATCAGAGCTTATAACAATAAGTGTTTTTTTTGTTTCACTAAGAGATTCGCTATTAAGTAATTCGCTTATAGTTTGCGCAATTATTTTGAAATCTTGCGCTTGCAAGTTGCCAACAATTAGAGGGATAATTGAAAAATTATCAAGACATGATTGCAAAAATGGCAGCTGTATTTCTATAGAATGTTCTTTTTGATGCGCGCCTGGGATAACTTTAAACAAAGAATTTTTGCTTGAGAGCTTTGAGACGGCGTCTTTGTCAACAGGAATATCTCCTGTGGGTGTTCTGTAGATAGCATAATCTGGTAATGCTATGCCGTTAAAATTTGCATGGTGAGATGGGCCAATAATAATAACGCGATCAAAAGAAGATTTTTTTATTGTCTGATAGGCAGTAGCGGCACACAGTCCTGAAAAATAGTGCCCGGCATGCGGGACAATAAGCGCAGAGATATTTTCGCTGTCATCATTAATTTTGAAATATTTGGCTGCTAAAGAAAAATAATAGTCTAAATCTTTTTTTAACTCTGTTTTATCGTTGGGGTACCAGGAGCCTGATAGATGAGAGTTCTGTACTATTTTTGTTTCTGCGGCTATAAGTGAAAAGATATTATTTGTTATAAGCACAAATAAAAGTAAAGATTTTAGCTTCATGTAATTCTCCTAAATTTAACTAATTATATATGGCAACTTGAGTAAATTATTTTTAATAACATATATTGCTTTTATATTGCCAAAAATTTGCTTGGTTTTACTAGATATATGATTATTTTTGTAGCTAAGCCTATCGAATACCATTTATTTTATCACTCAAAATACAGCAGCGTGTACAATATAAAAAGTGAATTAAAGTTGCTAATTTGGGTTCAAATATTGTAGATTTAAAGTACAATTGAGACAAATTTTTTAAATTCATGCTATTGTTCTGGCTCAGATACATGTGGGAAAAATTGTGATATAATAAAAGCCGCCAAACATATTACAAACCAATGAAAAATGAAAGGCGGCCTTTATGCAGCATTTTGTGCCACACAAAACAGTTTACCAT
>Ga0209417_1004048_pt1 | contig 18216 bp, 14 predicted proteins | sample RifGroF2_FD_184002 | JGI IMG/M metagenome (GOLD analysis project Ga0209417, IMG submission 184002) | Groundwater microbial communities from Rifle, Colorado, USA - Groundwater F2 (SPAdes) (version 2) | ecosystem: Environmental > Aquatic > Deep subsurface > Groundwater | place: Rifle, Colorado... | reverse complement strand
AACAAATATAAAAATTCCCTCCGCTTTTTATTATTTGCGCATAATTTCTTTTGATTGGTGATTGGTGAAATTTCACTCGGGATTCTTCTGTATTTCCTATCCAAAAAACTTCCTTATCAGAAAAATCGACGATGAACTGTACTTTTGTACCAGGCATAAAAAGCGGGATGAATTTTGGATTGCTCATATCCAAAATCAAATCATTCACTCTAATCCAATCACTGATTGTGAGTAGTTCTTTCTTATAAACTAAATGATGATTTACGTAAATTGTTTCGGAAGAAGTATCTAAATTGTAGATATCTGTGTAATTTGTTTCAGGATTGAAAACAATTGCAGCTGCGAAAGGTGCAATATTCTCCATGTTAAGTCGAATATTGCACAATTCGGAACTTCCCACCCATGAAGTGTAAGTTTCGTTGAAATATGGCAAAAGGCAAGATGGACAAATCTTGGAATTTATATGCCGTATATTTTTTTCACACTTTGGGCAAGTAAACATATTCTCAAGTATTAATCACAAACTATACTTTTATACTTTTTAACAATATCATCAATACCCATTTCAAGAAACTTTTTAGGTTTTGGAGTATCGAAATAAGTATAATCAAATGAAAGATTTATTATAGTTGCTTTTGGCAAATCATCATGCGAAAAAAGCAATTTTAATCCGCTGCGTTTTGCTAAATCATTGTTTATTTTCAAATTTCCACGTAAAACGATTAATCCTTTATATGTTTCTATTGTACCTTCCATAACTTTAGGATTACTTTCCACTTTGAAAGTTGTGATGGGATATTTTCCTTCTTTTTTGGTTTGCAGTTTAGTTAATTTGAATGTTATGTTTTTGAATTTCTTTTCAACTGCACCGGTTTTCAGAATTTTCGCATAACCACGTATCACCATTGGGAAAAGAATATTATTGATATCACCTTCCACGCAATATTCCATTTTATTCACATTGGCAGTAACCAAAGCTGTAGGATCTGACCAATAGCACATTTTAAATGTGTTTTTATCGCTTATGGCATAAAAAGATTCGTAAATACCATTTTTGAAAAATTGGCGATAGATAATGCCTTTGTCGATTACATTATCTTCTTCAGAAAGAGTGAAATTGTGAATAATGTATTTCATTTCTTCAGGGTATATCCTATTTTCTGTTTCTTTTTGATTATATCCGGCAACTTTTTGTTTGCTGAAATATGTTTTAAGTTTTATTGTTTGAGCAGAACTTAAATTTGGCAGAAGAAGAGAAAAAATAAGAATAATAAAGAATAATTTTTTCATAATACACCTATAATTTATTTAGTTTCAGAAATTTTTTGTGAATCAAAAAATGGAAATAGTTTATCGAAATATCTAAGTAAGATAAATGGAACTATCAAAATAATCAGCCCCACCAAAATACCTTCTTTTTCGAAAAGACCCGGGAAATAACCTGTGAATCCCCTCAGTGATTTCGATACTAACTGACCACCGATAACAACATTCCAACGCATAAGCAAGACCTGCAATAACAACATTCCGGAAGACAGCCAGATTAAAAAGTTTTTGTATTGTGTCTTCATTTTGAAAAGTGATGTGAGACTCAGGATAAGGAATGAACCGATGGAGAATAACCCTATTTGTAGGTACAGATAAGACCATCTAAGCTCACCGAATATCAATTTGCTTAATATTTCCCATTTTTCTGTTCTTTCGTACGAAATAGAGAGAATTTCCATTAATTCCAAAGTAACGGCAATAATCATAAATCCCCAAAGCCATTTGGACATCAAGTCCACCGATTCTTGGTTCACTTTTGTCTTACGTAACCAATGCACGAATATGTATAACCAGAGCAATACTGCCAAACCTGATACAATTGCCGAGAAAATGAATATGATAAACATCAAAGGAGTGGACCACCACAAATTCGCTTTAATTGAACCAAAAAGAAATCCTACATATCCGTGTAATACGCAAGCAACAGGAATACCCAATCCTCCGAGAAAAATTATCATTTTATGGTCGTATTTCTTAGTATTATCATTATCATTATCATTCCACAAAATCAGAATTTTGTAAATAAATTTTACAGTTCCTTTTGCATTATGATACTTCTTAATGAAATCGCTTCGGTAGCTGAACCACACTTCGAGAATCACAATCACCATATATGCCATATAGATATACCCGAAACCACTCATAGCTGAGGTGAAATTTGGAGTCAGAATAATATTTAAAGCACGATCAGCTTTGCCAAGATGATTCAGCAAAGGTACTGTTGCAAACAGCAAAAATGCAAGAGAAGAAACCAAAGCGAATCTGGCAATAGGTTTCAGCTGCTTCATACCGAAAACATGATAGAATGATGAAACTATGAAAGCACCTGCAACCATTCCGGTAATGTATGGGTAAAGTACAATCATTACAGTCCATGTAATATGTACTTCATTCGGGAAGAGAAAACTAGTAGGTCCCATTATTTCACCTCCATATCTAAGCCAACATAATAGCATTTAGGGTCAGTTCCCATTTCAGGTTTCAAAATTCCGAATCTGCGTTCATGCAAAATCTTACGTATTTACCAAAAATTCTCACTTCTCTAGGGCAAGCATCTACACATGCAGGTTCCAATCCCTGATGTATTCTGTGATAACATAATGTACATTTATCGGCAGTACCTACTTCATGATCAATGTAACGGCAAGCATAAGGACAAGCTTGCACACAGTATCCGCAGCCGACACAGTGGTCTTTATCTATTAGCACAACTTTGTCGGGAGAATGATAAGAAGCACCAACAGGACAAACCTGCGTGCATGCTGAATTATAACAATGATTACAGATTTTTGGGACGAAAAATGCCTTTACAATGTCAGAATCAAAATTATCGTGTGAGAAACTTGATAGTGCTCCATTGGGAGAATCCACCCTCACTACTTCCTTACCATTTATTTCGTATCGTTCAACCCATGTACGGAAATAAGTATCTTTCACTTCGTTTTCTACTTTGCAGGCACGAACGCAAGCACCGCATCCAATGCATCGGGTAGTATCAATTACATATCCCCAATCAAATTTTTCAAGATTTTCAAAACTCAAATTTGTAACATCAACTTCATTTTTACTAAAACCAAAGAAATACCCCGCAAAAAGTCCTGCAGATGTGTACATACATAATTGAATGAATTTTTTTCTATTTATATCTTCCATTTTATTATCCTCTTGTTATTAATGGCAATCTGCGCAAAATGCTGGTTTATGACAATTCTGACAAACTTTTTTACCTTTTTTCTCAACTGTACTATGATGAGTTTCCATCCAATCATTTGGATGCGGAATTTTCACCTGATGGCAATTTGTACAGTAATTAGTTTCGTGACATTGATTGCAGGTTGGATTGAAATCAGATCCTGATGCATTCAATCCAAGTTTGCCATGTTCTTTAATCCAGTTAACTGTGTGCGGCGCAGCTTTTAAATCCAGTTTCATTTTATGAATTTTATCTACGTGGCAATTCAAACAAATCTTTTGATTTATATTTGCGAGATATTTTAAATTGCCAATATGTTCAGGCCAGAAAATCTTTGGAGGGTAATCCGGATTTTTGAAACTTTTTGTTTCGTGGCAGAGTAAACAGAATTTTGCATTACCGTTTTTGTACATTCTTCCTGATGTTTCATTTTGCTTATGGAATAAATGGCATGAAGTACATTCTATATGATTATGATGAGGTTTTGATTCAAAATCTGCATAAATTTCATTATGACAATCCTGACATTCGAAAATTTTAGGATGATTTGGAACTTTGCTGTAATCATTGTCTACTTTTTCGGTATGACAATCACCACATTGACTAATAATTGGATGCAAACGTGAATGATTAACTTCAGTCAGAAGGAAAATTGGTTCATGAGGACTATGACATTCAGTACATTTAGTAGTTGAATCGATTACATTCAGAAAGGTATAGTGTTCTTTAACGTCAATCTGAGGGAAATCTGCCGGACGAGCCTTTAATTTTCTGTGGCAATAAAGACAACCTTCGAGATTATATTCCTTTTTGAGTGTGGCCTGGTCTTGTGTAATTGCTTTTGATGTTGAATCTGATTTGTAATACTTAACGTGCATATCTGCCGGACCATGACAATCCACGCAAGGAACTCCGTAATGAGCATCCTTTTTATGAATTAAATATAGATTATTGTGGCATTCCTGGCAAACTTCAACATTTTGATTTATAACTTCCTTCGAAGCAATTTCTGCGATAGATTTCCAGCGATAATGACCATAATCGCCAAAACTCTTAGGTGTTAATATTCCCCCAATAAGTACCGCTATGACAATAACAATAATTATCACCGAGAAGATGGTGTAAATGTGTAATTTATCCTTCATAAAAACCTGTTATTATTTTCAATTTAATAATATATAATAAATTAAACTTTATGAACTTTAATTTTTTAGGTTTTGTTTTTATAAAATTATAACTTCTTTTAAATAATTTGATTATTCAGTTATTGAATTTTACACGAATATAATTATTGATTTAATATAACATTTAATAAAATAATACTTCTAAGAAATATAATAAAGAACTAATCCTTCGATTCACAATATATATCACAAAGTTGTGGTTATATTTAGTATAAACTAATTGCAAAGTTATGCAATTCGAAATTATCTGCAAAATATTTAAGAATATTTTTTATTTAACTTATCCTATCAGTGTATAAATACTATATAGTAGCAAATATTAAAACTCACATAAATAAATGATATTAAGAAAATTAATTAAATTTGTAAAAGAATAAATTTGAAAAAGAAAAAAAATGAAATACAGCTATTCAGAAAAATTTAGAATCAGGAATTATGAATCAGATTTCAAAGGAGATTTGAAAATATCCACTATTTTCAATTATTTTCAGGAAGTTGCAAGCAATCATGCAGAAAAATTAGGCTGGGGCTTCGATGCAATGCTGGAAAACGGAACCCTTTGGGTGCTTTCTCGATTGCAAATTGAAGTAAAGCAACTGCCCAAATGGGGTGAGGAAATCGAAGTGCTCACTCAACCTCGAGGAATAAAGAAGTTATTTGCCGTGAGAGATTATGCAATCAGAAATAGTACAGGAGAAGACAAGATCTCAGGTTATTCTGGTTGGTTAGTAATTGATGCAAACTCTTTCAAATTGAAAAATCCTGACACAATTTTGGGAGATACTCCATGGAAGGATAATCCGGAAGATATGAAGCTGAAAACAGAAAAAATTCTACCTATTGGAGAAATAATAAATGAGTACAATCGGGAGGTCTTCCCAAATGATATGGATGTGAATAAGCATACAAATAATGCACACTATGCAGAATGGATTATGGATAGCTTCTCCGAACAATTCTTAGCGGAAAACTCTCTTAAAAGTATTACAGTAATTTTTGCAAATCAGACTAAATCCGGAGATAAACTCAGGATTACACTTTTTGAAGCTGAAAATGGTAAATCGCATTTCGTTGAGGCAGAAAACATAAGCACTGCTAAAAAAGTTTTTCAGGCAGAATTGCATTGGAAATTATGATTTAATATTAAATAGAAGTACAAAAGTGCATTCATCATAAAATTACCTTACAATCATAAATTTTCGGGAAATTACTTTCCCAACTGATTTAAATACACAGAAATATACTCCTGGTGGGAAAATCTGCAAATTCAGATTTACATTTCTTACAACATTGCTCTTTGTGAATACTTTTTGTGATTGCATATTATATATTTCAAATGTTCCCATTAGAGTATCCTTAGGTAAGATGAACTCGACATTATTGGTTGCAGGATTAGGATACACTTGAATTGTATTTTTCTCAGTTTGCAGAACTTTGGATGTAACAATTATATCATCAACAAATTCTCTTGGTAAAGTGTCGACGATATAATAGAGATTAAATGTAGAATCATTTTCTTTATCAGGCCAACTGGAACTCAATAATACAATTAAGCTATCATTATAGAGTGTTAAAGTTTCAATATTTCTTTTATAGTTCTTGAAAAATCTATAATATATTATGTTTAAATTTGAATCAATTAATATATAACCGGGAATAAATGAATTCTGTCCTGTTACAGCAAAAAGATTTTCTCTTAATTTAATAATCTTCGGTTTGGCGAATGGTAAATTAACCGGGATAGATTTTTCAATATTATTTTCAGCATTCGATTTACAAATCTCAGTAATGCCAGTATTAGATGATAAGAGAAATGTAATTATCGAATTTGATTTGAGTCCAATCATTTTTAAAAGTCCATTCATCGAATATGACATTGTATCCATTAAACTTTTATGTTTAGATACTTTAGCCCAAGTTCTCAAATCAGAATAAGAACCACCTGCTCTATTAATTATAACATCATCTGTGGTTTCTGAACAATGAATCAAATCATAGTACTTAAAATCATATGAATCAATAGTCTCTATTTGTTTATGATAGAGATCCGATCTTACAATATAGTTTTTATTTGACTTATCTTTGGCTAAGGAATAGATATTTCCTGATTCGTCAGCATAATGATAATATTCTGAACTTGACGAATTATTTGTAAATAAAATTTCTCCTTCCGGGGTTGCCACACAATATTGCCTATTAGAAATTAATACAACTTTGTCAGTTTTATTATGATTAATCAAGGTAAAATCCTTGTAACCCAAATAAGCTTGTGTTTTCTCAAATTTATTATTTAATATGATGAAGCTTCGAGTTGAGGAAACGTCTTCATCCCATTGGTCATATACCAATAAAGAAATGATTCCGTAAAATTTATCGTTTTTGGCAATTATTTTTTCAAATTCTAAACCTTGTAAATCTTCCCATGCTTCAAGTGATGGTGAAAAATTAAACGTAGTACTTTGTTCCTTATAATCTTCTGAAATGCTTGCCGGGATTGGATATACATATATGAGTAATTCCTTGAAAGATTTTGTTTGGCTTGCATCTTCAACTTCCAATTTTACAATATATAAACCATCATTCTCGAATTTATGACCGGCATTATAGGTGCTGTCGTATTTCCCATCACCAAAATTCCATTTAACTTTTACAACTTCTCCTTTTGAAATATTTTTAAACACATAATAATGATAATCATCAGGGTCAATATATAAAACAATAAAATCTGCTTTAATTGAATCCACAATAGTAATATAGCTATTTTTGTTAACTGCAGCTTTATTGTCACTATCGTCACTTACAATCAAGTTAACCGAATAAGTGTTTTTACTTTTATAAGCGTGTTTTACAATTTTGCCTTCACCCGATTCCCCGTCTCCAAATTCCCATGTAAAATTTGTATAACTTTCAGGTCCGGAATAATAAAAAGTTATCTCTTTATTTGGATATGAAAGAGTATCGCTGGCGAAAAAATCAATTTTCTCTGCTACATCTGATAAATCACGCAATTCAATAGTATTAGGTTGTCTTATTGAAATTAATGAATAAGTACTTGGATTGAAAGAAAATGAATTAAGAGTTGAATCGAAAAAAATGTCTTTTACAAAATCTTTTGTTTGTGGATGTAAAATTCGTAATTGATTTTGGTATGTAAGAAATAAAAACCTATCATCCTCCGAAAATTCAAAAGCAGTATTATAATCAAAATTCCAATAATAATTTCTTAGGAAAACTTCATTTATATAATCGTAGGTTCTTACTGTGTTATCGCTGCTTGTGAAGTAAACAAAGTTGTCATTTTTATTTATTAAAGCTTTATCAATTTTGTAATATTCAGGGGTTGAAGGAGAATTAGGGCGAAAATCTGAATTATTAACATAATTTCGAACATATTCCAAAATTGTCTGTTCATTTTTTAAATTAGAATCAGCAAGCAATAATCTAGAAAAATATATCGCATCACTTTCCTGATGCAAATAAGGCATATCTTCATAATGATATTCAAATTCAACAAAAACAGAACGATTTCTAGAATCATCAATATGAAAGTCTAGCATACTATTTTCATCTTTCTCAACTCCCTGCTTAGAAAATGAGGATTTATGAGTACCGGCACTTATAAAATAACCATTTACATAATCCATTTTTAGGAGGTTAAATTCCCCTGAGGAATATTCACCCCAATTATTCCTTCCCTCGGATGCAGATTTGATTAAAAGGGTGTCTATCAACTTCATTTCATTTAAATTATAAGCCTTCTTAATTAAATATGTATATGAATATGGATAATCATTACCACTGTAAGAAGTGGCTATAAGAAAATACTTTCTATCCGAAGAAAAAGTAATCATTTCGAGGTTTTTTTTTATTTCAAGATAGAAACTATCCAGAACTTCCCCAGATGCAACATCCCATTTCCTCAAATAATCATCACTATGAGAGAAAGTATAAAAATACTTATAATCATTGCTATACGAGATTGAATATGTTCTTTCAATCTTTCTTTCTAATTCTTTGTAGCTTCCTTTATCGATCCACCCGGCATTGATAATTGCAGTTGGTAAAACTAGAATTAAGAGACATATTATAAAAAAAGATATTCTTTTCATTTCATCACCACAAAGATTAGAAGAAATATATAAAATTTATAAATTGCAAATTCATTTTATTATAATAACACATGAAATTCAAAAATGTACCATTTTTAGTAAAAATAAGTTTCTTGCATAATTGAGAAATTTATAAAGCAACTCAGCAAAGTAAGTATAGAAGAAATTCTGCAAATTCAACCTTTGTAAGCTATAATAAACAGATTTGCAAGAATAATGAATTAATATTAATCTTTCTATCCCAAATATTTTTTATTTTTAATGAGTTTTAACCATATACAATTATACTGACAAAGGTCAATTAAATATATTAACTTAAAGTAAGTAGATTGACTTGAAAATCACATTTCTTTTATTCTATTTATTTTTCTTGTATCTTGCAGTAGCCCGAGGGAATCTGCTCAAGATATGAAGTATTGCCAATTATAATAGTAACCTTAGTATATAACACAAAAGGGGATTATTATGAAAAAGTACCTTTGCTGTTATCTAAAGACAAGAAATTAATTGGAAGTTACCTTGCTCCAAATGATTTAATCTCAGGCATTGAATTATCCCTTCCTTATAAACTAACCAATGGATAATGCCTGGATAATCAAGGAATATCAACGAATACTGTTTTTTTAGATATTACATATCAAGAATATTCGATTGCTAAAATGCTTTTCAGTATGGGAAAAATGATGAATATTGTTATAGATAATGACCCATTTCTCAAGATTTTGGATTTTAAATATTATTCCGATGATGAAAATAAAATTGAATCAATCGAAAAAGATTTAAAGTATAACGAATTTTCGAAAGCAATAAAAATCAAATAAATCAGTAATATTTTATCGAATAATACTTCTTAAAAAACTTCAGAAAATAATATTTAAAAAAATAGTGAAGCAAAAAAACTTTTCGATACTTAAATCCACCTTGTCAGTGTGTGCAATTGCAATACTGGCATTTGCATGCAAAACTGCAGACCCAGATACTTATTCAAATGATGAAGAAATATATTTGAATGCCAAAAGGAAATTTTTGGATGAAAATTACAAAAAAGCTGCTTCGCTAATCGACCTTTTACAATTACAATATCCTGCAAGTAAATATGCTGACGATGCGCAGTACTTGCTTGCCGAAATTAATTTTGCTGATGAACAATATTTGATTGCTGCTTTCAACTATAATAGATTAATCAAAAATTTCCCTGCTTCAGAGTACGTAAAGGAAGCAATGTACAAATCTTCGCTTTGTTATTATGAAAGTTCTCCATCTTATGACCGTGATCAGACTTACACAAAGCAAGCAATTAAAGCTTTCCAGGAATTTCAGTATCTTTATCCTCAAGATAGTTTGTATTCAGTTGCCGGAGAAAAAATTGCTGATATGCGAGACAAACTTGCCCATAGAGAATTTTTCAATGCAGAACTTTACCGTAAACTGGATAGCCCGATTTCTTCCATTATGTATTATGATGAAGTAATCAACAATTATGGCGACACAAAATACTATGAACCTGCCTTCTTCGGAAAAATCGAAACACTGAACATTATCGGTTATACAGAACAATTAAAGGCACTCATTCCAGTTTACAAAGCTACTTTTCCAAAAGGAGAACATTTGGATGATGTAGTAAGTATTGAAAAGGATTTGTAATAAGGAAATGCTTATTTCAATATTTTGTAAAGTTTATTGAATAATCCCAATAATTTTTTCAGTGTGAATATAATGAATCAAAATAAAACTGTTTGTGTAACTACCCTAGGCTGTATTAAAAATCTGGTTGACAGCGAAAAATTACTTGGGGGATTGCGTTCAAATGGTTTCCAAATTACTGAAGATCCAAATAATACCGATGTTCTCGTAATTAATACATGCGGTTTCATTCAAAGTGCAATTGACGAAAATGCTGATTATATCCGCCAGGCAGAGAAATTGAAGGAAATTGGTAAAATCGCTAAGTTATACGTTGTGGGATGTTATTCAGAAAGATATAAAGACAATTTTCTGAAGCATTATCCACAGCTGGATGGAGTATATGGTACCGATTTTCAGGAAGAATTAATTTCCGTGCTAACAGAAAGAAAATATGAATTGCTTGGTGAAAGATATCTCCTCACTCCAAAGCATTATGCTTATCTGAAAATAGGTGACGGTTGCGAGAGAAATTGTGCCTTTTGTTCAATTCCTGGATTCCGGGGAAAATTCAAATCAGAAACAATAGAAGATTTGCTTGCTGAAGCCCAAAGACTCGCCAAAATGGGAGTGAAGGAATTAATCTTAATTGCTCAAGATCTCACTGCATACGGAGAGGATATTTACGGTCGTAAAGCATTAGCAGAATTATTGGATAAATTAGCTGATATTGAAGAGTTCAGGTGGATACGCCTTATGTACACTTACCCTCGAAATTTCCCTTTGGAAGTGCTGGATGTAATGAGTCGCAGAAAGAATATCGCAAAATATATAGATATACCTATACAGCACATATCAGACAATGTCCTTAAGAAGATGGGCAGGGGAATTACTCGCCAAGAAACTGAACAATTGCTGAATACTATCAGAGAAAAAGTTCCGGGAATTGCCATCAGAACAACTTTAATTGTAGGTTTCCCAAATGAAACTGAAGAGAACTTTCAAGAATTACTTCAATTTGTGAAAGATTTCAAATTCGACCGACTTGGAGTATTCGAATACTCACAGGAAATCGGTACCCCAGCTTACGGTTTTGGCGATCCAATACCGGCAGAAGTAAAAAGAGAAAGATTCGAAAGAATCATGTTAGCACAAAATGAAATTTCCTTCGAAAAAAATAAACAACTTTTGGGCAAAGAAATCGATGTAATAGTAGATGAGAAGGATGGAATTCATCTAATTGCAAGAAGTGAATTCGATGCACCCGAAGTTGACAACACTGTAATCCTCAAAAAAATCAAAGCAAAAATTGGTGACTTCCTGAAAGTCAAGATCAAATCTGCAGATTCATACGATTTATTTGGTTAAATTTTGTATTTAAATAAATGAATTGAATAAATCAAAAATAATAATAAAAAAAACCGCATTAGAGCGGCTTTTTGAGTAAATTAAATACAATTTATTATTTCATATCTATTGCAGATTGAATTAAAGAGCGTACTTTATTCAAATTATCGCCTTCAGCATAAAATCGAATTAGAGGTTCTGTTCCTGAAGCACGAATCAACACCCATCCTCCTTCTACGAAAAATTTAAACCCGTCACGTTTATTTTGCTCAATAACTTTAAATTCTCCAATAAATTCAGGATCATGAGCTGCTGCGGCCAAAATTCTTTCTTTTTGTTCCTGAGTCACATGTTGGTCAACTCTTTCGAAGACGTGCACGCCAAATTCATCATCTAACTCAGCCACGAGTTCAGATAGTTTCATTTTCCTGTTCAGCATAGCTTCAATCAATAATAAACCGTTGAAAATGCCGTCACGTTCAGGAATATGCAGGCAAGTCCCTAATCCGCCGGATTCCTCTCCGCCAATCATCACACCGCCGGCAGCCATTAATTCAGCAGAATATTTGAAGCCAACAGGAGTTTCAATAAGTTCAAGTCCGTATTTTTCGCAATATTTTTTCACCATAGAAGTAAGAGAAACTGTTCCAACTACCTTGCCGGAGAGTTTTTTGTAACCATGGAGATATTTAAGTATAATCATATAAATTTTATGAGCATCAACGAAATTTCCCATTTCATCTACCGCACCCAAACGGTCAGCATCGCCATCGGAAGCTAATCCTATATCGAAACCTTGTGCAGTTCGTGCTTTGAGTAAACCAAGCATTATGTCAATTGGTTCAGGATGGTCAATTTCGCCAAAAGAAGGATTATGGTCCGCATGCAATTCCTCGCAATAAGGGAAAAGTGCTCCCATTGTGCGAATACCGGCACCATACATTGGATCGAAGAGAATTTTCAGTCCTGATTTGCGAATTCCTTCAATGTCAATTTTTTCACGAATATAATTCAGATAAGTTTCTTTGAAATCGTACATCTCAATTAAACCATCTGCAATATACTCACTCAGAGTTTTCAGATTTGGATTAAAATTAGAATTCATCAATTCAGGGATGAATTTTTCAACATTAGAAACAGTTTCGGGAGCGGCCGGTCCGCCAAAATTAGCTTTTATTTTGTAACCACTGTATTCAGGTGGATTATGAGAAGCCGTGATGATAATGCCAATGTCCACACCCAGCATTTTCGTATTATAACTCACTTGAGGTGTCGAACAAATTTCGTGAGAGAGAAAGGTTTTAATACCATTTGCAGCAAAGACACATGCAACTTCTTCGGCAAATTTATCCGAAAGGAATCGAGTATCGTATCCCACAACAGTTGAGAGCCCTTCCTGCTTTTGCGATTTGAGATAATTAACAGTTGCCTGTGCAGCAATCCTAACATTTTCGAAGGTGAACTCTCTTGCAATTAGAGCACGCCACCCGTCAGTTCCAAATTTAATCATATTATTCTAATTTAAAGTTATAAAAATAAGATAATTACAAAATTACGAATTAAATGTGAAAGTGAAAGTGAAAGTGAACGGGAAGAAGAAAGTGAAAGTGAAGAATATCAGAGATTTCAGAGTGTAAGCAGATTCTTTATGGACTGGGAGGAATTACAGCTTAAAAAAAGTCCCTCTCCAATTAGGAGAGGGATTTAAGAAGATTTTGTTTTAAAATATGGATTCTTCGCTTAGATATATTGACCAATTTATTATTTTAATTATTAAATTGAGCGTGCTGCTGATTACATCCTTACCATCAGTCCAGCGCTCAAGGTTCTACCGGGAGTTGGCAGTCCCCATTGGGATAGCTTATATTCATCTGTTATATTATTTACTCTCACAAATATTTCAGCAAATAAATGAGTTGAAAAGTTCTTCCCATAACTTAAACGCAAATTGAGGACTAATGAAGGATCGAGTTCAAGAAAACTACCATCTGTATCCGGATCGGTATCGTACATTTTTCCATTATATTCCAATTCAAATTGAGGCTTCAGACCAAAACCAAATTTATAAGAAGTCATAAAACCGGCAACAATATCAGGTTTTTGAATTAGATGTTCAATTTCTTTACCATCAGATTCAGCAGAAGAATTCATATAAGTAAAAAATCCCTCAAGTGTAAGATTGCTGATAGGAAAGTAAGAGAAGTTGATATCTACGCCGGAAATTACAGCATTTCCCAGATTAACACGCATTCTTCTACGAAGTGAATCCTGTTCTTTCGTTAGACGAATTCTTTCTATTAGCCCATCATAAACATTATAGAACCCTACAGCTTTACCCTTGAAATTATCAAATGAAAAAATTATTCCGGCTTCATTAAGCAAACCGGTTTCAGGTTTCAAATCCGGATTTGTTTTGAATACTCCAAGTGCTCCATCGTATTGTTCTCTCATAGTCGGGAATCGAGTACTGCGGCTTGAGCTGATGGTGAATGCAAATTCATTAGTAAATAAGTACTTTAAAGTAAGAAAACCTGCTATATCGTTTTGAGATACTCCTTCTGCTTCAATGAATAGACCAGTTTTAGGTGTTTGATTGAAATCAATTCCTATTCCTGTATTAATATCGAAATTCCCAAGCAAAGCTTTATATTCCAGACCTGTTCCGAGAGTATTCTGTGAATAATCAATAAAAGGGAGTGAAATACTTGACTCGTTTTTATTCTTTTGCTTATGAGTTGTGGTAAATCCATTGAAAACATAAGAAAGAGATTGATTGTCAGAGAGTTTATAGTTCAAAAGAATTCTTGAACCTAATGTATTATCTTTGTCATACTGAATTTCGTTGATAGAATCGTATGAAAAAGAAGAATAAGAATCAATTTGCTGGTCGAACTCGTCATACCAAAGAGTGGATTTTAGGATTAAATTATCGAGTAAACGAACTTCGCCATTTAAAGTAATCATTTTACGGTTTCTCTCAGGAATTCGCCAAAATCGTGCATCATTCCCTGCGTAAGTTTCCGGAGCTACTCCTTTTTCCTGATTTGTCATAGAAAAAGATAAACCAATTTTGGCATTCTCACTGAATTGATATTCACCTCTCAAGTATGTATTTAATCTTTTTTGATCGGTATTCGACCTGATTGATGAATTATTGTTTTGATTTTCCAAATTCTCAGGAGCAACTGAGGACAAGAGAAATCCATTGGTTGTATGGTAGGAAAAATTTGCAAGATAATTGAACCTGCCGATTTTTCCATCATGTAAAATAGAGTAGTTTTGCGAATTGCCTTCTGCAATTTGCATCTTTAAGGTTAGTCCAAATCCGGGATTTTCCCTTTCTAATGTGGAAATGCTTACGGCACCACCCAGAATATTAGGTCCATAGAAAATAGAATTTGCTGATTTGTTTATTCTAATATTACCGATAACATCTGCAGGAAAGAAAGTCAAGTCCAGCCGATTATCCCATGGAATATTCATTGCTGCGCCATCAAAGAAAAGCCCTAACTGCCGTTCGCCGGCACCACGAACAAAGAGCATTGATTCTCCTCTTGAATTTGTGCGTATACTTGCTGATGGAAGATAATGCTGTAATTCCGACATCGAAACAACATCGGAATTTTGAATTATATAGTAGGGGATTTCCGCAATAGCTGATTTTTCTATTTTTGGCATTCGGGTATTATTTCCTGAAATTTCGATTTCTCCAAGACGGTAAACCTTTAGAGTGTCTACTCCTGAAAATTCAGAAGCAGAAAGTAGATAATTCATGATTAAAAACATGAAAATTGAAAATTTTATTTTCATTATATTTTATGTAATTTGATGTTAATAAAATCATTTTGCTCAGACAAGCAAAATAGATACTAAGTTGTATAATAAGTAATTTAATTGTAATTACTTAAAAGAATAGAGATAAAGAAAAAATTAATATTTGGGAGGGGGTGTTACGATTTGGTGAATTATTGATGATAAATTCAAACTTGACTTGAAATAGTGACTAAATCCCCTGGCAATATGACACAACCTAAAATTATCAAGAATGAAATTATCCAAATTTATTGCAGTTAGCAGTTTCATCAATGTATTAGGAATTGGAGAGTCAAAATTGCCGGAATGAGTAAATGCATTATGAATAGCAAGAACAATGAGTGTTTCTTTTAAGTCCTTGAAGCAAGTGTAAGTGATAGAATCTGCATTTTCAGTTTTATTGATAATATCATAAAAGATACCATTATACTTGAATTCATTATCTTTAATAAATTCCAAATTAATTTGACCTGATTTCAATTCGTTTTTCAGGAAAGTTAATTGAATTTTGTGATTAAATTTTATTTCATTTTTAAGGTTATGATATACATTAAGTTTCCATATCTGTTGATAAATGGAAAGTGCCAAAGGTTTGATAGGGGACATCAAACCAAAAGCAATTATCAACAATATAGCAAAGTATTTTTTCATAATGTATTTATATTCAAGGATATAAACTTTTTTCCTCCAAAAATATTGAAAACTTAACCGAAACTTAACTGAACATTAATCAAATCTTAATTTAAGAGCATTAATTTTGTATTATGATAATTTTCAAAAACATATTTAAAGGAGTTCAAATGAAAAATCGCTTTTTTACAGCAATTTTTTTACTAACTTTAGCAACAACATTCGTTGCAACAGCACAAACTGTAGAAGAAGTCAATGACCGAGTGAATGGTATTGATGAAAACGTAGCAACATTGCTTACAGATGTTTCAGGTTTAAAGAAACTGAAACTTTCAGGTTACATCCAATTCAATTATGAAAATTCAGAAAAAGCATTCGGTGTTTCGCCATACGATGCAACAGATACAATTAACCAACGCTTCAGAATGCGCCGCACCAGACTGAAAGCAACTTATAATGCCGGATTAACACAGTACGTACTTCAGGCAGATTTTTCAAATGCAGGCTTTGGATTGAAAGATGCTTATATGAAAATTACTGATCCATGGACAAAGCAGTTCTCATTGCAGGCAGGTGTATTCAATAGACCAAATTACGAAGTTGAGTATTCTTCCAGTGTAAGAGAATCGATGGAACGTTCAAGTGTGATTAAGGCATGTTATGCTGATGAAAGAGATTTGGGAGCAATGTTGATTTACTCTCCAAAAGATTTATTTACTTTGCAAGTAGCTGCATTCAGCAATACTTTCAAAGGTCCATATAAACAACCTCAACAAATATCGGGTGATTTCCCGCTTTATTATATGGCAAGAATCACAAAGGAATTGATTTTGGGTGATGTTGGTCTTGATTTAGGTATACATGCACGAATTGGAAGTTTTGGAGCAAATTCAACACAAGTGATTGAAAGCGACCAACCTACAAAAACAACAACATTTACTACTGCTGCAATTGGAGATCCAATGTCACGTACTTGGTTTGGCGGTGAATTCCAGTTATACTATGATTTCCTTGGAGGTATGAAATTGTTTGGTGAATATATAATGGGTAGCGACATCAATGAACTGTCCACAACAGGCGGACCAATAAGACAGCGTGATTTCAATGGTTATTATATTTATTTGGTGAAAAATATTGGTTCACAATGGCAATTTGCTGCTAAATACGATGCTTACGACCCAAATACAGCAATCGCTGATGCTGATATTGATAATAAATCAGACTTAGCTGTTTCTACTTTGGGAATAGGTTTGCATAATTACACTTTCGATAAAGTTAGAATCTCTTTATGGTACGATGTTAATTCCACACAAACACATGATGTTGTCATGACTGAAGATCCGGCAGATAACTTATTTACACTCAGATTACAGTACAAATTTTAATTAACTAAATCAATCTTTAAATAATAATAATTTATAAATAGGAAAATAAAAATGAAAAAAATAATTGGAATAATTTTAGCAGTTGTACTTGTAATGGGTACAATCGGACTTGGAGCTGCAGAAAAGATCACTGTTAAAGGTTCGGACACAATGGTAATTATGGCTCAAAAATGGGCTGAAGCTTATATGAATTCAAATAATGCAGTTTCAATTCAGGTTACAGGCGGAGGTTCCGGAACAGGGATTTCTGCATTAATTAATGGAACAACAGATATTTGCGATGCATCAAGAGCAATGAAATCTTCTGAAATCAAAAAATTAAAAGAAAGATTTGGTACTATGGGTGTAGAAATTCCATGTGCTAAAGATGGTGTCACAATTTACATGCACGAAGACAATCCTGTTGACAAGTTGACTATGGAACAATTGAAAGGTATTTATTCAGGCAAGATCACCAACTGGAAAGAAGTTGGCGGTAATAATGCAAAAATCATTATGTACTCACGTGAAAACAATTCAGGAACATATGTGTTTTTCAAAGACATGGTATTAAAGGGTGGCGATTATGCTGCTTCTTGCCAAAACTTGCCCGGTACTGCTGCAGTAGTAAATGCTGTTTCTAAAGATAAAAATGGTATAGGTTATGGTGGTGCAGGATATAGCAAAGGTATCAAAATTTGTGATGTGAATGGATATGCTCCAACAAAAGAAAATGTTGCAAGCGGCAAATATCCTTTATCACGTTATCTCTATATGTATCTAAGAAACAAACCATCCGGTCAGATGAAAAAATACATTGATTGGATTTTAGGTCCTGAAGGACAAAAAATCGTTGCACAATCGGGTTATTTTCCTGTTCGTTAATTTCGCTTAATAGCATGGTT
>Ga0209417_1004041_pt1 | contig 18263 bp, 15 predicted proteins | sample RifGroF2_FD_184002 | JGI IMG/M metagenome (GOLD analysis project Ga0209417, IMG submission 184002) | Groundwater microbial communities from Rifle, Colorado, USA - Groundwater F2 (SPAdes) (version 2) | ecosystem: Environmental > Aquatic > Deep subsurface > Groundwater | place: Rifle, Colorado... | reverse complement strand
CACCTTCGGCGGCAGCCTCGTCGATTCGCTGGTCGCGCGCGTCCTCGGCGCCGGGATCGCGTTCAAGGCGGATGAACGAGTGATGCCGGAGGTGACCCGGTTCGTCCAGGATCCCGACAACGACCTCGATATCCAGGTGCCACGGATGGCGACGGAACTCCTCGCCTTCGGTAAGCTCGTCCTGCCGATCTCTCTCAACCCGCAGAACGCGGACGTCAAACTCGGCTACCTCCATCCCGACCAGGTCGAGCGGATAGTTTGGCGGCAGGGGGACGCGAAGAAGGCGGTCGCCGTCATACAGTGCCGGCCGGCGGGACACCCCGACAAGCCCCGCTACTGCTGGATCGTCCCCCACAAGGAGGACGCGTTCGGCAACCGTTATGCCCCGCATCCCGCGCTGACCGCGCAGAGCGAAACGGGATCGGTCGCCGGTCTCGACGGGAATCCGGTGATCGTTCCGGACGACGAGGGCTTGCGAAAGCTGATCGACGAATCGCATGGTGACATCGCCGTCGCGGGTTACGCTTTTTACGAGCGAACGCACTGTCTGGTAGGCGGCGACGGGCACTCGATTTTCGAACGGGTCAAGGACGAGATCAAGGCGTTCGGCGACTTCTTTTTCGGCCAGCTCCGCAACGCGAAACTCCAGAGCGCCTTTGTCTGGGACGTTCTGCTCAAGGGTGCGGACGAGGCGAAAATCAAGGCGCGGCGGGAGCAGTCGCGAAAGGAGGGGCCGCCGCAGCCCGGGTCGGTCCTGTTCCGCAACGGAGAGGAGGAGTGGGAGGCGAAGGGGCCGACGCTCCCGAACGCCGCTGCGGTCAAAGAGCTGGTCACCTCAACTCTCAAGTTGATCGGCCTGGCCGTCGGCCTGCCGGGGCACGAGATGGGCGCCGAGGACGACGTCAATCGCTCGACGGCGAAGGAGTCGCGCTCCGTCTCGCTCAACAAGGCGAAGCGATTCCAGCGCGAACTCGCCGCGATCCTCCAACGATGGCTCGCCTATCAGATCGATCAGAAGATATTCGCCGGACAACTGCCGGAACTCTCCCCGGCCGAGCGGAAGGTCGAGGCGACACTCCCAGAGCTCGACGGGCGCGACGAGACCGAGGCGGCGGACGCGCTGCAAAAGACCGTCCCCGCGCTCGTGGCCGCCCTCGCCGATGGGTTGGTCCTGAAGCGCGATGCCCGGCGCAAGATGTACGAGTTGCTCGGTTACGATCTGCCGGCCGACGCCGAATTCGAGGCCGAGGACCGGGAGCGTGAAGAGAAGCAGGCGCAGGACGCGAACGACCGGCTCGCGGGGATCATCGACCAGATCGACGGCACGAAGCCGGTCGGGGGACCGGCGGCAACCGGCGCGAACGGCGCTAGAATAAAGCCTCCAGTCGAGTGATAGAAGCATACCTTTCTAAAGTAAGCGAACGGCTCGGTCCTCGGACCGGGCCTTTTGATTCCGAGGTGTCGCGATGAAGATGACGGTCAAGAAAGCCGGCGATAAGTGGCAGTTGCTCGATCCCGACGGCAAGGTCATGGCGTCGTTCGACACCGAGGACGCCGCGAAGACGGAGATGGCGAAGCGGATGAAGAAGGGCGACGGCGCGGCGATGAAGCCGGGCATGAAATCGGACATGAAGGCGTCGATGGGCAAGGCGATGGAGGTCATGGCAGACGGGACGCTCTCCTTCGACGACCACGCCCGGATCGTTCGCGACGCCTACGACAAGCAGTTCCGGGCGAATCGCGAGGGGGACGCGCCCTGGATCTGGATCCGCGAGGTCTACCCCGGCTTCGTCATCGTCGATAAGGACGGCAAGCATTTCAAGCGTGCCTATTCGATACTCGACGGCAAGGTTGCGTTCGGCGAGATCGAGACCGAGGTCGCGCAGGTCTGGATCGAGGTCGCGAAGGAAGCGTTCACCGAGGCGCTGGCGGACTGGGCCGAGACGCCGCGGCCGTTTCACGAGATGCTCGTCGGCACGTTCACGGGGCTGGCGCTAGAGGATACCGACGACGGCGATCCCGTCCTCAAGGGGACGACGGTCATCGAACCCGGCGAGAGCGCGAACCGAAACGAATACAGCGCGGCGATGCTCACGCGCGACGGGCCCGCCGTCTTCGAAGGCGCGCCCGCGTTCGTTACGAACCACAATCCGCTCGATAAGACGCTCAAAACGCTCGTCGGCGTCTACGAAAACGTCCGGTTCGAGGATGGGCGGCTCAAGGCGGACCTTCACGGCCTCAAGGCCGAGCGCGCGACGCTCGAAAAAGCGGTCGAGGCGTCGGCGTTACTCGGGAGCGACCGCGTCGGGCTGTCGATCGACACGCCCGCGACCTTCAACACGAAACGGACGCCGAAGGGGACCGTGCGCGAGGTGACGCGCCTCGTTCGCTCTCCCCGGACGTCCATCGATATCGTCATCAATCCATCTGCCGGGGGCCGGCTGGTGGAATCTCTCGTGGAAAGCGAGGAGAACGGAACCATGAACCGACTCGCGAAACTCACGGAGGCCATCCTCAAGGGCATGTCCCGGGCCGCCGTGCAGGTGTTTACCGAGGGGGTCTCGGACGACGAGATCAAAGCGCAGAACCCGACGCTCGCGGAGGCGATCATCGCCGCGCGCGACGGGACCGAGACCGTCACGGAGACGGTGCCGCCGGCCGTCGATCCGCCGACCCCTCCCGCTCCGATCGTTCCTCCGGCGGCTCCCGCCGCCGCGACGCTCACCGAGGCGCAGATCGCGGAATCCGTCAACGCGCAGGTCGATCAACGCCTCCGCCTCATCGAATGCAGGAACACGCTCGCGCGAACGCTCAACGAGGCGAAACTCCCGGCGACGATCACGACCATGATCGCGGCGAAGTATAACGGCCAGGCATTCGAGACGTCGGCGCTCGAATCAGACATCCGGTCGATCCGCGACGACCTCGCCCGGGCGAACCCCGTTCGGCCGAACGTGCCGGGATCGACGGTCGAGGTGGGCCAGGAGGCGCACGATCTGCATCGGCTCCGGCTCGAAGCCTTCTTCCGGCAGTCGCCCGACCGCGATCTCGTCGCCATGTTCGGCGAGTCTGCGGTCAACGCTTCCGGCCTTCATCGGGTAGTCAAGGACGAAAAGGGCTTCCCGGTCAAGCCGTATCAGTCGTTCCGATGGGAGATCCTGCCCCAGATGGCCGGCGTGGACGCGTACGATCCGCGAGCCTGCCGCGAGGCGCTCGGCCTGATGCGCTGGGACGGCGGCGAACTCGGCCGCTACAACGAGGGGCTCGCGCAGGAGGCAATCTCCGCCGGGACGTTCGATCAGGCGTGGGCCGACGTGCTCTACAAGGTGCTCCTGGAGGCGGTCAACTTCCCCTTCCTCAATACCTGGCGCCTCTGGACCAAGCCGGCGTCGTTCAACGACCTCTCGGTCACGAAGAAGTTCATCCGCTTCGGCGAGTATTCGACCTTCCCGACGGTCTCGGAAAACGGCACCTACAACACGGTGACGACCCCGTCAGACGAGCAGGTCGCGTTCGTGCCGTCGAAATACGGTGGGCTGGAAGAGATCTCCTGGGAGGCCGTCCTTCGCGACGACGTGGGCCTCATCTCGCGAATCCCGATCTCGCTCGGCAAAGGCTGGGCGTGGACGATCTACGACCTGGTCTACGGCGCGTTCCAATCGAACGCGGCGATGGATTACGACTCCACGGCACTGTATTACGCTCGCACGCTGACGAACATCGTCGACTCGGCCCTGGCGGACGCGGCGTACCTCACCGCGCGAAACCAGATGATGAAGATGGTCGCGCTCTCATCGAACAAGCGCCTCCTCTACCGGCCGCGATACCTCCTCTTCGCGTCTCCGGACCTCGAGCGAATCGCCTGGGAACTCACCGAGTCGAACTACAAGATCAATCCGCTCGACTCGAACGGCTCGCAGGTGACGACCCCGAACTTCTTCGGTCCCGGCGCTCCGGGCGGCGGCGTGACGGCGATCGGCGTCGTTTGGCCGACCCCGACGACGACTCGATGGGATCTCGTCGCCGACCCCGCGGAAGTCGAGACGGCCTACGTCGGGTTCCTGGGCGGGCGCTCCGAGCCGGAGATTTTCGTCCAGGACATCGAGACGACCGGATCCAAGTTCTCGGCCGACAAAACGACGTACAAGCTCCGCGGAACCGCCGGCATGGAATTCGCGAACCATCGCGCATTCCAGCGAGGGAACGTTTGATCATCGTTCGGCATTTCGAAACGCGGAGAGGGTTGTTGTGAGACAGCCCCTTCGCGTTTCGGGATCCGCAGAAAGGAAGTCGGCATGAACGACATCGCGGACATCCCGAACGGGATCTACACCGATACGGTGCTCCCTGCGATCACGGCGGACGCGGCGACGGCGATCATCGCCCACGTCATGAACCCGTTCTCGAAAAGCGCCTACATCAACTCGATCAAGTTGTTTCCGGGCGTCGAGATCGCGAACTCGGACAACAATACCGACACCTTCAATCTCAACATCCAGCTCGAAGCGACGACCGAGATCGCGAACTGGGATCTCTTAGACAACAACGGTCCGTTCGAAGTCGACGCGGGCGGATACGATTTTACGATCTCGGGCAGCGCCGCGCAGCGACTGATCGCGGCGGGCGACGGCCTGTTGATCCAGCGCGAGGATTCGGGCACGTCCCCGGCGCTCGTCAATGGGCAGATCATTCGAATCCACTGGCTCCCGCGGGGATAGGAGACCACCATGAACGATATTGCCGACATCCCGAACGGGATCTACACGGACACCGTGCTTCCCGCGGTCGGATCGAATCCCGGATCCGCGGTCATCGCGCACGTCCTCAACCCGTTCTCGAAATCCGCCTACATCAACTCGATCGCCCTGAAGCCGGGAGCGTCGATCGCGAACGCGGCCGACAACGGGAACACATGGAACCTGAACGTCCAACTGGAGGCGGGCACGGAGATCGCGAACAAGGATCTCCTGTCGAACAACGGTCCGCTCGCCGTGGGGACCGATTACGCCTTCACGATCTCCGGCAACGCAGCGCAGCGTCTCGTCGCGACGGGACACGGCCTGTTGGTATACGAGGAGGACATCGGTTCGGCGCCGGCCATCGTCAACGGGCATGTCGTCCGGATCCACTGGCTGCCCAGGGGTTAACCGACTTGCGGGGCTAGGGTTGCACTGATCGGGCAACCCGAAAAGCCGTGCCTCCCGGCCCGCCCCGCGGGACATTACGGAGGTGTTGATCGCGATGGAGGACGTGATGAAAGACGATGACGATGGCTTGTTACCGAAGCAGTGGCCCGAGAAGATCGAGGGGTTGCCCTGGCCTACACGTCGTATTAGCGTAGAGCAATCAATCGCGAATCGCTTCGGGGGTATCCGCGCGGAATACGATCGGGCGGAATACGATCGGGCCGATGGATGGCTTCTTACAAACTGGATTCGTCTTCGATTCGAGTGCCGTCTCGCTCGAATTCTAGGTCTTGCAAAGACCAGATTAATCCTTACCCTGATCGGCAAGCGGCCGGGTGGGAGCCGATGAACATCTTTCTGGCTCGTCCCGGCTACGGCGGCGGCGCATCTCCGTTCACCGAGGACACCGTCATCTCCGCGTTCGCTCGCGCGCTCTCGGCGGGCGATGGGATCATGCAGGTTCACATTATTCGCAGCCTGCTTTCGAACGCCTTCAACCGCCTGAAGTGCGAGTGTCAGAATCGGATGCTCGCGGGCGAGTCGTTCGACTGGTTTGTCCTGCTCCATTCAGACATGAGCAGTCCGGATCCGGACTGGTTGACGCAACTCATCGCGGTCGCCGAGACGCACCACCTCGACGTTGTGGCCGCGAACGCGCGGATCAAGCAGTCGGGTGAACAGGGCAAGGCCGACGGGGATACCTCCACGGCGATCCTCACGGCCGACGGCGAGATGGTCAGGATCCCCGCGCGGCGTTTGCGGATGCTGCCGCCCGTCCTGACCGACGCCTACGCGCGGGAGTCGATGGGCGGGATCCTGCTCGTCAACACGGGGATGCTCCTCATTCGTCTCGGCCAATCGTGGTTCGATGATTTCTACTGGACGATCGAGGACGCGATCCGCAGAGACGAGTCGGGGCAATACATCCCGATCGTCGTGCCCGAGGACTGGCGGATGTCGATGTGGCTCGCCGAGCGGGGGATCCCCTACGGCGTTGCGCAGGAGGTCCGGACGATCCACGGCGACGAATGGCGATGGGATTACTGGGAGAACGGGATCGACGGCTGGATGACGACCGAGGATCTCCGGTGGCTCGGCGCACGGGCGCGAGAGATGGAGACGGTCGTCGAAGTCGGCGCCTATAAGGGCCGGACGACGGACGCGCTCTGCCGGAACTGTCCAAGAACCGTATGGGCGGTCGATACGTGGGAAGGGACGCCGGGGCAGTTAGATGAGAAGAAGCCCGGCGAGGATCTTTTCACCGAGTTTAGGCGAAATATCGGGAGTCGTCCGAACCTGAAAATACTGTGCTCAACCAGTCTCGATGCGGCGAGGACGATGAACGGAAATATCTCTGACATGACGTTCATCGACGCCGACCATCATTACGAAGCGGTCAAGGCCGACATCGCCGCGTGGCTTCCCCTCACCGGTCGATTGATCTGCGGACACGATATCGACGAAGTCGGAGTTCGACGCGCCGTCGATGAGGCGTTCGGGCCGGGCGGTTGGACGCGGATCTCTCAATCCATATGGGCGGTCGATCTGGCCGCCGGCAATATCGGTAGAATTCATGCCCGGGCATGAATTCTACACGCGTCCATTCGAGAACGCGATCGACGCGAACCTATCGGACACGGTCAACCTGACGCGAGGCGTCTGTCGGTCTCTCTGGGTTGGAGGCGGCGGCCTTCTAAAGGTTACGATGAAAAACGGCGACGTCGCGACCTTCTATGGCGTCTCCACCGGCGAAATCCGGATTAGCGTTCTACGTGTCTGGGCTTCCGTCACGACATGCACGCATATCGTCGCGCTCTATTGATTGATTGTTAGGTAACGGATAGGGAGCGGATCCATGAGTGAGTATCTCAGGTGGCTCGACAGTCAGAGCGTGGCGGCGGACCCCTACGCCGAGGTTTCGGATCTGCGTCCGTTTCCGGTCAACCCCTCGTCCTGGACGAAAAAAACGTTTCCGCTCGTCACGAACGGCTTGCTCGCCGGGGCCGATCTCTCCGACGCGCCCGCGGCGGACGAGCGCGTCGTCATCGACGGCTTGATCGCGTCCGCGCGGGAGGAGATGCGCATCGACCTCATCGAGGAGACGACCGGCACGTTGATTCTTCCCCTCCATCTAAACGCGCAGCCGGTCGCCATTCGCTGTCCCGGAATGATCCGCCTGCCGACCCTCGCGAAGAAGGTTCGCGTCCGATCGCTTGATAACCCCGGCGTGGCGCAGGTGGAGACGGCGACCGTCGCCGGCACGGTCACCGGGGCGGGGGACGCGTCGGTCATTGTCACGGCGGCGGGGATGACCAACTCCCCGAAGACGGTCGCCGTCGCCTTGCTCGACGGCGACGACGACGAGGCCATCGCGACGAAGGTTCGCGCGGCGCTGACGCTTGACGCCGACGTTTCCGCATGGTTCACGATCGGCGGAGCTGGGGCGAATGTCGCGCTCACGGTGAAGTCCGCGGCGGCGGACGATGTCTCGATGAATATCGCGGTCGCGAACGACTCCTGCGTTGGGATCGTAAACGACGCTTCCTCCGTCCACACGACGGCGGGCGTACTCGGCCAATTGCAGGTCGAGACGGCGACGGCGGTCGGTACGATCCAGACCGGGGTTCTCCAGGTCGAGACCGCGACGATCGTCGGCACGATCCAGACCGGGGTTCTCCAGGTCGAGACCGCGACGATCGTCGGCACGATCCAGACGGCCGTCCTTCAAAAAGAGACCGCGACGATTGTTGGCGATGTGGTCGATCCGGGGTACGCCATCGTCACCGTCACGGCGGCCGGTGCTGCCGCCCTCGCGGCAGGGAAGGAGATCCAGGTCGTCCTCGCGGCCCTCGACGACGCAGCGACGGTCGCGGATAAGATCAAGACCGCGCTCGGTCTGGACGAGGACGTCACCGGATTTTTCACAGTTGGGGGAATCGGAACGGATGTCGCGCTCACGGTGAAGTCCGCGGCGGCGAACGACGCGACGATGAACATCGCCTACACCAACGGGACATGCACCGGGTTGACCGAGGATCTGACCTCGACCGATACCACCGCTGGTGCGGCGAGCGGGGCGGGAAACGTTTCCGTGACCGTGACGGCCGCGAACGCTCCCGCGCTTGCAAGTGGGAAAGAGGTACTGGTTGCCGTCGCCGAGGCCGATGATGACGCGGCGGTCGCCGGCAAGATCATCACCGCGCTCGATCTCGACGAGGACGTCGCGGGGTTCTTCACGGTCGGCGGCTCGGGGGCGGACGTGACGCTCGAAACCCTCGCGCCAGCCGACGACGACGCGACGATGAACATCGCGATCGCAGCCGGGACCACCATCGGCCTCACGCCGGACGCCACCTCAGCGAATACCGTCGCGGGTGTGGCGAGCGGGGCGGGGAACGCGAAGCTGACGATCACCGGCGCGCACGTCGCGGGAAGTCCGCTCGACGTTCTCTTCGCCGTCGCGGAGGGAGACGACGATGCCGCCGTCGCGGGCAAGGCGCGGACCGCCCTCGCCATCGCCGCGATCACCGATAACTATACCGTCGGGGGCGCGGGAGCCGACGTCTCCCTGACGACCAAGACTAAATGGGAGGACGATGTCTCCCTAAACATCGCATCGACGAACGCGACGTGCATCGGCCTGACGCCGGACGCGTCGTCGGCCGACACGATCGCCGGCGTGGCGACCGGTGCCGGAACCGCGGTCGTCACCGTGACGGCGAATGGGATGACGAACTCGCCGAAGGCGATCGACGTCGCTCTCGCGGAAGGCGACGACGCGTCCGCGATTGGAGGCAAGATCCGGACGGCCTTGAACACGGCGGACGTAACGGATTTCTTCACTGTCAGTGGGGCGGGAGCCGACGGGATCTTGACCACGAAGGCGAAGGCGGCAAACGATGAAACGATGAACATCGCCATTGCCGCCGGGGACACGATCGGCCTGACTCCCGACGCGAGCAGCGCGGATACGACTGCGGGGATTGCGCCGGTGCTCCAGGTCGAGACGGCGACGATCGTCGGCGCGATCACCGGATCGGGGGACGCGGAGGTGACGATCACTTCCGCCGATCTCGATCCCAACCCGCTCGTCCTGGCGGTTCCTGTCACGGACGGAAACGCCGCGCACGTAGCCGGCGAGATCCGCGATTATCTCGATGCCGATGCCGACGTCGTCGCGCTCTGGGATGTCGGCGGGACCGGCGACGACGTCGCGTTGTCCAGACAAACGGTCGAGACAAACGATGGAACGCTCAATATTGCGATCGCCACGGGAACGGCGACGGGAATCGACGCCGCGCCGACGAGCACGGCGACTCTGACTTCTGAATTCGCCGAGGTCGCGATGCTGCTCCTCTACCACATCGAGTGAGAAGGCTCGGGGGATATCATGGCAATAGGCACCACCGTCACGATGAGGGATGGGGAGCTACCCGCGGATCCGCTCGGCGCGAACGCCGACGCCGTCGTCGCGGCCGGCGCCGTCGGGTCGATCTCGGCCAAGCTCCGGCGCGCCACGCAGGCGCTTGAGGATCTTAAGACCCAGATTGTCCTCGCAACCGGCGAGGCTCACCTAGGATCGATCGGGGGGGATGGCGACATCCTAACCGTGACGCCGAGCCTGAACGTCGCGGGGGCGTACGCGGCGGGTGATCTGGTCGGCCAGAAGAACACCATCGCCAGCGCCGTGCGCGTATCCGGCGGTAGAGGAACGATCCTCTCCGTCACGATCGCGGACAAAGCCAAGCAGGCAGCGGCGCTCGACCTGGTGTTTTTCGGCGCCGACCCGACGGGCACGACGTTCACCGACAACGGGCCGTTCACGCCGGTTGACGCCGACCTGCTCAAGATCATCGGACACGTCGCCGTACTCGCGAGCGACTACAGCCAGTTCGCCGACAACGCGGTTGCGACCCGGGTCGCGGTGGGGTTGATGTTTGAGGCGTCGGTCTCGACGATCTACATGGCCGTCGTTAGCCGCGGCGCGCCCACGTACACCGACGGCGATTTGCAGATCAAGATCGCGCTGGGTTGGGACTGAGCGATGATACGTTCGGGTTTCTTGAGACGGTTTCTGTTCGGTCGGCGCGATCCCGCGCTCGCCGTCTGGCCGTCTCCCGCGCAACGGTACGCGGCGGGAGTAACCAACCTCCTGACCGCCAACTACGCGCTGTTTAACACGCCGGTATCGTCCTATTGGACGCTCTCGGGCGGCGCGGTGGAGGACGCCACCGATACGCGGACGGCGGACGGGTCATCGTGTTTGGACCTATCGACCGATACAGCAAAGGGCGAGTGCAAGCTGTGGCCGGTCGTTTCGCCCGGCTCCATTTACACCCTGAGTTACTACTCCAAGAGCGATACGCTCAATGGCTACGTGAGATGTCAGGTGGGTTATTACACGTCGGCCAACGGGTTTATCGCCAATTCGGTTGTGATGAGAGCCGCGTCGAAGGTCGTCGGTGAGTGGGTCGAGAACGTCGCTATATTCCGAACGCCGGCCACATGCGGCAAGATCAAACCGATGTTCTCCAAGGAGGGCACAGCGGTCGCCAGCTTGCGCGTTGACGACGCCGCGCTCTACGCGGGGATCCATTTCGCGACGGCGCCGACCCCGAAGCGACCGATCAACGGATCGAACGTGCGTGTGGACTCGCTCGGCAATTGGCAGGTTCGGGAGGCGGGACGCTGGAAGGACTTCTTTCCCTTCGCCGTCTACCAGGACACGACGAAGACGAATTATCAGTTCTACGCCGATCAGGGATTCAACGCGGTCATGTTCGGCCAGTTCTCGACGGTGATTGGCGGGCGCGCGAAGGCGGCCGTCAACTACGAGTTCGCGCCGTATGGGATGCGGTATTTCGCGGAGATCGCGCAGTACTGCACCGCCGCCGACCCCGACTACAACAACCTGGAGGGGTTGCTCGCGGAGCAGTCCGCGATCATGGTCGATCCGTCGGCGACAAACTACCTCGGCGCCTACTGGGATGATGAGGTTTACGAGTACGACGTCCCGGCGGCGGTCCTGGCCCAGATCGCCGCGACCGACCCGACGCGCCCGATCATGGTTAACGCCGGCTCGCCGCAAGCGGTTCGGAATTTCGTCGCGCTCGGCCTACCTATTGCGGCGGGCACGTACGGCAACGACATCGAGAAACCATCGACGTTGGGAGCCGATCTCGCGATCCCCCAGTTCGAGGGCGCCCTCCTCGACTACCCTCCCGGTGTGATCGTCTACGGGATGGGCAGCGACGTCGAGGTGACCGAGACACAACTCCGCCGAGATCTCTGGCGGGCGATCATCGCCGGCGCGAGCGGGTTCTCGCTCTATCGCGACGGGGCGCAGTGCGGGGATCTGACAACCCACCAGGCGTGGCCCTACATCCCGCAGATCCGGCGCGACATCGAGACGTTGATGCCGGCGATAAAGGCGCCCTACTGGACAAGTTGGACCGTCGCATCGTCCGACGCGGGACTGGTCGTCGGGCCTCGCGCGCCCGCGTCGGGGATTGATCTGTATCTGTTGATCGCCAACGAGACCGACGCCGAGGTGACCTCGACATTGACCGTGTCCGGGCTGACGATCATCGACAACACGCAGGTCTACGACGCGCTGACCGGCGCGAAATACACGACGTTTGAGTCCAACGCGATATCGATCACGGTCCCGGCGTACGGCACCCTGGCGCTCCGGTTCGACTCGGACATCTCGACCTACTACCGGTTCATTACCGAGGCCGGCGATCGGTTCGTTACCGAGGATGGGTTGTTTTACCTGCGCACGGAGGGTTAATCGTGGCGGATCAGGCATTTAGCGGTCTCGACGCGGCCGCGTCCATACTCGCCGCGGACGAATTCCCGATCATCTCGGGAGGCGATAACAAGCGTGTCGCGTGGAGCGTTCTGCGTAAGTCGATCGGCGCGTACAACGCCGCCGACTACCTCGTCGGCGATAGCGACGGCACGTCCGGGAACGGCACCGACGACCGCGCGGCGCTCAATACGCTCGTCAACACCACGATCGCGGCGACCGGTGGAACGGTGGTGTTCCCTGCGGGTATATACCGGATCGGGTCGGCGATCACGATCCCCGTGAACGTCGAACTGGTGTTCCTACGCGGCGCGAGTTTGATGCCCGACACGGGCGTTACCGTGACCGTCAACGGTCGCGTGAGCGCCGAGCCGTGGACGATATTCACGAACGCCACATCCGGATTGGGAACAATTGTTCTCTCCGGAAACGACGTGATTTATCCCGAGTGGTGGGGGGCGAGGGCCAACGGCAGGATCGCGGACACGGTTCATACGACCGAGAGTTCCGCGACCGTGACGGCGGATAGCGGCATATTCCCCGCCGACATGGTCGGGATGGCGGTCTGCATCAAGGGCGCGGGGGCGGCGGGAGCGAACCTCGTCACGTCTTGCACCGTTCGCGGCGGCGCCACGTCGATTACCGTTGCCGACGCCGCGGGGACGACGGTCGATCAAACCGACACCTCGAAGTCGGAGATGGGTTACCTGGTGTTTGGTACCGACTCAACCGCCGCGATCCAGGCGGCCATCGACGCGACTGTGACGAGCGCGGGAGCCAACAGGGGCGTCGAAATTCGCTTCCAGGCCGGCATTTACGTCACGACTGCCGAATTGATCGTCGGAAACCGGTACGGGGTTAAGCTGAAGGCACCCCACTACGTCTCGACGGACGTAGGTATGTTCCGATACGCCACCCAGATCGTGTATGGAGGTCTGGTCGATGCTACCAAAGGCGTTATCTGGTATAATGCTGAGACGTTCGGTTGTGCGATCGAGGGGCTGTCGCTCAACGCCAATCGACAGCTAGCGTATAGCATTCGCATCTACCCTGACGTTCACACCAGCATCGTCTCGCAAAAGTATTTTCGGTTCAAGGACTTAATGTTGATCGGCGCGACGGTTGCAGGGCTGCGATACGGCAATTACACCGCCGACCACACGACCGGGTCGACCGGCGACGTAGACGGTTACAATTCAGTGTTTGACAACGTGGGGGCGGCGGTTTGCCAGGGCGCGACCGGATATATTATTGATGCGCCCAATGTTGTTCTCGCGTCGTTCAGCAATTGTTACGTCAGCGGCGCGAAGGTCTCCGCGACCGAGTATCCGGCGAAGGGCTGGTTTGATCCATACGCCTCCGGCGTCGCCCTCCATCGATGTTTCTGCAATTCCCTGCTCGGATACGATGATCCGACGAACGAATTATACGTCGATAACTATTTCGTCGATCACAGGTCGGGAAACCTGTTGATGGACGAATGCGCTTCCGAATACTGGCGGTTCCTCCATACGAGCAAAGCGGCGACCGCGCCGAGCCGCCGCGTGTTCGCGACGATCATCAACCCGCAGTTAGTTTACGCAAACACGTACGGCGTCGGGGAGCCGAACATCCACTCGGAGCGAGCGGAAGATAATATCACCGTTCTTGGCGGCGACTTCACGAACACGGCCGTTCGCAACGGCTGCGTTGACGTCGCCGGCGTCTACACCGAGATTGGAACCAAGATGGGAACGGCCGTTCGGACGATCTCCTTGCCCGGGTCGGCGTCGATCTCGCCATCTCCCAAGAGCGGCACGTTCACCCTCGATGCCGACTCTTCGACGACCGTCGCGAATCAGTGGGTGAGCGCGGCAAGCGTCATCACGCTGATGCCGACCAACGCGGCTGCGGCGGCGCTGATGGCCGGCGCTTCGTCGCTCTACGTCTCGGCCCTCGCTGCCGGGACGTCGTTCACGGTCGCGACGGCAGACGGCGCGAGCGCGGCGGGAACGGAGACGTTTAATTACCACGTTTTCAACTGACCGCACGACCGGAACGTCGTTCGCGGTGACCACGGCCGACGCCGGGAGCGCTGCGGGCACGGAGACGTTCTCGTATCTTATCAACGGCTGACGCTCCGTTCCATGAATTGCTTGCTGACCGGCCCGACGGCGAGCTTTACGTGGCGAGCTTTACGTTCGGTATCGTCGGGTTCTTCAAGTCGGGGAGGATAAATACGGTGGATTTACTGAATTACAGCGTCATACCGGCACCTGCGGCGAACGTCAACGCGCCGGTCCATACGATCGCGGGACAACTCCGGGACGGCCAGACGGTCGTCCACGATTTCACCGGCGAGAACGCGATCCGGTGGCCCGCGGTCCTCGCCGAACTGTCCGTCGAGCAGCAGGCAGCGCTCGCCGATACGGTCGGACCGATCCTCATCAATATGAAAGCCGGGTTGCTCTGATGGCCGACCTCCCGCCCACGATCCGCGCTATTCTCGCCGGCCAGGACGACCGGCTGACCGCCATCGAAAGCGCCGTCACGCAGGACGCTGTATCGCTCGCGGCCCTCGCCGAGTCCGTCGCGTCCCTCTCCGCCGATGTCGCCGCCATCCGGGACTTCGTCAACGCGATTCAGATCGCCGTCCTCAATCTCCAGCAGTCGGTGGGGTAGCCACGATGCCCGATCTCCAACGTTTCAGATTGACCGCCCGTCCCGATTCCTCGCTCACCGTCGCCGTGATCCGGTGTGAGGCGCAGGTGACCGATTCGCGTACGGGAGCCGTGATCGCCGACTACACGGGGGCGAATTCCATCGACTTCGCGCTGCGCGTCCCTGGATTCACGGCGGCGGAACATAAGCTTTTGGCCGAGCGGATCGCGGACTGGATTATCAAGCACAAGGCCGGAGTCGAATAGATGGCGATCTATTACGTCTCGAAGTCGGGGGATGACGCGAACAACGGCCTCGGGCCGAACGCCGCCCACGCCAGTAATAAACCGTGGCTGACGATCGGCAAGGCATTAGGCGCTTCGGGGATCGCCTCCGGCGACACAGTGTATATCGGCCCCGGCGTCTACCGCGAGCAGGTGACGATCGCGATGACGAGCGCGACCGCCGAGACAAGCGTGTTAGGTGACCCACGCAATCGGCAGGGGTTCAAGGACGGTTCCGCGGTTCTCGTGCCGCCCGGCGAGGTGCGATGGACGGCATTCGACGACGCCGACGACAAGACGCTTCCGAGCGGATCGTCGCCACTTATTACCTTCGCGGGGCGGGATTACCTGACGTTTCGCTACATGACCCTTTGCGGCGGGAAATCGACGACGGCGCAGCTCATCAACGCGGCTAGCGAGAGCCACAACATCACGTTTACGGATTGCAAGATCATCCACGGGACGGATCCGGTTCGGAATGCGATCGTGGTGACGGCGGCGTTCGCGACCGCGCTCAACTGGCTATTCGACCGCTGCGTGTTCCTGGCTTCTTCCGCTTACTGGTTTAACCTCACGCTCACCAGGGGAACCGGCGACGATTACGACGCGAATTTCGTCATTCAGAACTCCCTGGCAGCGGGTGCCGCGACGGGGTTCTGTAACGTGGTCTCCACCGGGGCGGGGGCGAATTTCGGCGGCGGGGTGATCGTTCGCAATAATACCATCTTACTACCGTATACGATTTTTTGCGGCGATGCCAACCTCTCGACGACGTATCCGTGCAAGTTGGAGGGCAACTTGATCTTTACCCCCGGCTACGCCTGCCGCGCCGCCTCGCTGACCTCTCCGGCCTATCTGACGGAGGATTACAACATTTTTAACGGAGCGGCACGCCTGAACGTCGATGCCGGCGCTAATACGATCGTCAATACCTACGCGGATCTTGTCCATCTCGGCGAGTCGGCGTGGAACGGCGGTATGCCCCGTCCATTCTTCATGCCGACCGCCGATTCTCCGTTCCTCGGGTTCGGCGACGCGGGGGACGCGCCCGCTTACGATTTCCTCAACCGGATCCGGCCCGGCGGCGGCGCGATCACGAAGGCGGTCGGGGCGCTCGAGCGGCACGACGTCGCGACGAAGGAAACGAGCGTTGTGGACGCGGCCGACGCGAGCATCAAGCTGACCGGTCCGTCCGATCAGGACATTTACGTCCCCGTCAACGCCGAATCGACGACGATCTCCATCAAGGCAAGGTACGATTCGGGCACCTACGGCGGGACGAACTACCCGCAGGCAATCCTACTCGACGCCTCCGAGATCGGGGTCGCGACGGAGACCGAAACGGCGACGGTATCGGCGTCGGACGCGTGGGAGACGCTGACGTTCTCGGCGATCACGCCGACGGCGAAGGGGGTCGTGCGGATCCGGCTCGTCAATCGATCGACGGCGGCCGCCGGGATCTGCTATTTCGATACGCTGGGAATCGCGTGAGATGGCTGCGACGCCCAATGGGTTCGACCACTGGCAGTCGGGATCGTTGTTGCCGACCGTCTCGGGCAAGTCGAGCACGACCGGGTTCGATTACTGGCAAGTCGGCGCACTATATCCAGCGGCGATCTTTGTTTCGGTCGGCGGCACGACCTACGAAAAGGCGCTCACAGACAGCCTCTCCCTCGCCGACTCGCGGATCAACGCGGCATCGCTCGCTCGATCCGAGGTGTTCGGGTTCGCCGATAGCCGTATACTGGCCGCGAGCAAGGGGTTAACCGACGGCATATCGTTATCGGACGGTCGGGCGCTCTCGCTCGCGAAAGCCCTCGCCGACGCGCTCGGCCTGACCGACTCTCGCGTCCTGGCGGTCGGGAAGGGGGTCATCGATTCGCTCGGATTGACCGACGCTCGCGTCTTGGCGACTGGAAAGGCTGTCGTCGATTCGCTTGGACTCTCCGACGCAAGAACGCTCCTGGCGTCGAAGGCGTTTGCGGACGCGTTGTCGCTTGATGACGCGCGGAGTCTGGCGGTCGCGAAGGTGCTGGCCGACGTCCTGGCGCTTGCGGACGATCGATCGTTAGCCACAGCGAAGGCGCTCGTAGATGCGCTTGGACTTGCCGACGCGCGAACGTCGGCTACGTCGAAGGCGTTGGCTGACGCGCTCTCTCTTGATGACGCCCGGATGAACGCGATCTCGAAGGCGCTCGCGGACGCGCTCTCGCTTGATGACGCGCGAACGTTGACGGCGGCAAAGGCGTTGATAGACGCCCTCGGATTGACCGACTCGCGAGCGAACGCGCTCGCGAAAATACTCACCGACGCCCTCGGGTTGATCGACGAACGCGCGTTCTCTACCTCAAAATCGTTGACCGACTCGTTCGGCCTGAGCGACGATCGCGCCCTGTCCGTCTCGAAGGCGCTCTCCGATACGCTCGGTTTGACGGATGACCGCGCTCTTCAAATCTTCAAGGCGTTATCCGACACGCTCGGTCTCGCCGATGGCTTCACCTACATTCTCGGCGTAATCACGATCGTAAGGTCGTTCGTCGAAACGCTCGGATTGACTGACGATCGGACGCTATTGATCGCGAAGGCGCTGGCGGACCGGTTGGGCTTGGCCGACGTTGAGGCCCTATTACGCATCGTGAACTACTCGTATCCGATCGCTTATCATGCGGGCGCCGAGGCGTCGTCGCGGGTGAACGAGACGACCACAAGTCGCAAGACCACTGACCCCAACCATCGACGGCATTCGTAGACTACGACCGGGCCGTATCGCCCGATTGAAAGGTTTATTATGATTCGATTTTCCGTACGCGGCGGCACCGACCAGGAAAGGCATGGTGATGATGGCTTTGGTACGTTGAGGGAAGCCAGGGAGAAAGCCTACGAATATAGCCAGATACACCCTGGTTCCTTTTCTGTATTCATTACGAGCGACCTGAAGCAACCGTTATCGTCATTCGAGCGAGGCATAGAGACTACAGCAGACCCGACGGCGATGGTCGATTATTTTGTAACCCAAATAATCGACATACCCGGACTGCCGGAAGCGATCGTCAAGGCGTTGAAAGGACTACAATGAAACCGATATCAGGCGATAACTTGAGTACCGCCGCCTTCGTTCAGGCGATCCTGGCGACGCCCGGACTGCCGGAGGCGATCCTCGAATCCGCCCGCCTCGCCGACGCCCGTCTCGAGGTGCTGAATCTCAAGACGAACGTTCACGCCGTCTTCACGCGCGCGGACGGGACGGTCTACGCCGAGCGGCACCTACACAACCTTATTACCGACGACGGCGTCGAGGCGCTCATGGCTGTCGGCGCGGGGAGCAAGTATCTGAAGAACTTC
>Ga0209417_1004040_pt1 | contig 18268 bp, 16 predicted proteins | sample RifGroF2_FD_184002 | JGI IMG/M metagenome (GOLD analysis project Ga0209417, IMG submission 184002) | Groundwater microbial communities from Rifle, Colorado, USA - Groundwater F2 (SPAdes) (version 2) | ecosystem: Environmental > Aquatic > Deep subsurface > Groundwater | place: Rifle, Colorado... | reverse complement strand
CGTTTTCATTTGGGTGTAATCTTGCGTTGGACAAGACTTAATATAGGCTTTTATATTTTATGTGGTATAATAAAAAGGTGACACATTCTGTGTCTTTTTTTATATGGATCCCGTTAGAAATCTTAACACGGTAACATATAATGATTATTATTAATTTTTTTGAATTTCTAACGGGATGGAAAGAGATTATTCAAATTTACACAGAGGCTTAGTGCTCAAACACTTTTGGAAAGCTGCAAAACGTTACAAGACATCATTTTTTATGGTGGTTATTTCTATGATAGCTGCATCATTGCTGGATGTTTATATACCTCTTCAATATTTAAAATTATGGGATGTCTTAAGTAATAATGATTTTACTTTTATTTCTACAGCTAAATCCATAATCATTTTAATTTTGATATTAAATTTTAGCCGTTTCATATTTCGTAGATTTTCAGGATACTTTCTTTCATATTTTGAAGCTAGTACCATGGCAGTCCTTCGTGAACAGGCGTTTTCTTATCTGGTTGGCCACTCGCATTCTTTTTTTGCTAATAATTTTAGTGGTTCTCTGACTCAGAGGATAAACAAATACACCAGAGCTTTTGAAAAACTGACCGACAGAATGATGACTGACGGTTTGCCACTTATTATTAGAGGAGGCGGAACCATCGTTGCTTTTTATATATTAATGCCCAAGTATTCTTTGATTCTGGGAGTTTTTAGTATTGTGTTTTTAATAACAGCTTTTATTTATATTCGTTTTAAATTGAAATATGATATTATCGCATCTGAAGCCGACTCAAAGACAACCGGGGTTTTTGCTGATGTTATTGGCAACCACTCTTCCGTTCAGTTATTTACCGGTAATGAGTATGAAAAAAATCGTACTAGAGACGTTATTCAAGATCAACGAAAAAAAACTACTATAAACTGGTATTTATGGGAGGGTCTTTCAACTATACAGGCCTTTTATACTGTCTGTGTTGAATTTATTCTTTTTTGGATAGTTCTTGGAGATTGGAAACTTGGTTTGATCACTTTACCTGTAGTTGTTTTGTTGCAAAGTTATTTTGTGCGTTTAGCTGAAAGTCTGTGGAGTTTCGGTGCTATTGTGCGCGCATACTATGAAAGCTTTGCTGATGCAGAGGAAATGGCCGTTATTCTTAGCACTCCGTATGAAATTATGGATAAACCGACAGATATTTTAAATAACGCCAAGGGGGAGGTTGTTTTTGAAAGTGTTACATATGTTTATGAAAATAATAATTCAAAAGTATTAGATAATTTCTCTATTAAGATAGAATCTGGACAGAAAGTAGCTATCGTGGGTTCTTCGGGAGCGGGGAAGACTACTTTTGTGCGCTTACTTATGAGATTGTTTAATCTTAATTCTGGAAAAATCACTATAGATGGTGTGGATATAAGCAGTATTTCTCAAAATAATCTTCGAGAGAAAATTTCTTTTGTTCCTCAAGACCCTGTTCTTTTTCATAGAACTCTTTTAGAAAATATTCGCTATGGTAGACGTGATGCGACTGATGAAGAAGTATTGAGAGCAGCACATTTGGCACATTGCGACGATTTTATTGATGTGTTGCCTAATGGTTATGAGACTTATGTAGGAGAAAGAGGTATTAAACTCTCAGGAGGTGAAAGACAGCGTGTGGCCATAGCTAGAGCTATTTTAAAAAATTCTCCAATTCTTATCTTAGATGAAGCTACAAGTTCACTAGATTCACATTCCGAATCTTTAATTCAAGATGCACTTCGAACACTTATAAAAGGCAAGACCACTATAGTCATCGCTCACAGGCTATCGACTATCAGAGAAATGGATAGGATAATTGTATTGGAAAAAGGAAAAATAATTGAAGATGGAATTCATGAAGAACTTATAAATAAGGAAAATGGATTGTATAAAAAATTATGGGATCTTCAGGCTGGAGGTTTTAAGAATGTAATTTAATTTTTTATCTGCTAGAATCATTTTATGGATTTGAAATATATTAGAAATTTTTCAATTATAGCGCATATTGATCACGGCAAGAGTACCTTGGCTGATAGAATGCTTGAGATTACGCATACAATAGAGACTCGTAAAATGCGAGATCAGGTTTTGGATTCTATGGATTTGGAACGAGAGAGGGGAATTACTATCAAAATGCAACCCGTACGAATGGAATATGTTTATGAAGGAAAACCTTTTGTATTAAATCTTATAGATACTCCTGGCCACATAGATTTCTCTTACGAGGTTTCTCGAGCTCTAAAGGCTGTAGAAGGCTCTATTTTGCTTATAGATTCTACACAAGGAGTACAGGCGCAGACGCTTACTACACTAGCTATGGCGCGCGAGGGAGGGCTTAAAATCATTCCAGTACTGTCAAAGATTGATTCACCTTTGTCTAGGGTTTCTGATATAAAAGAAGAAGTTGTGAAGCTTTTAGATTGCGATCCAGACGAGGTTTTACTTGTTTCTGGTCGTACAGGAGAAGGGGTAGAAAATCTTTTGCAGGAAGTTATAAAACGTATTCCAGAGCCGACCCCCTCCCTCCTCCCCCTTGCCAAGGGGGAGGTGCCAAAGGCGGAGGGGGTGTTGCGGGCTTTGGTTTTTGATTTTAAATATTCAAATCACAGAGGAGTGATAGTATTTGTGCGTGTGCTTGATGGTAAGGTTTCAAAAGGAGATACTTTACTTTTTGCTGTTTCTGGCGAGAAATTTACTGCTCTTGAAGTCGGGACTTTTTCCCCAGAAGAAACTCCATGTGAATATTTATCTGCGGGTGAGACAGGCTATATAGTAACCGGAATCAAAAAACCCGGAATTGCTTCTGTAGGAGATACTATCACTATGTTCAAGAATCCATTGCCTGCTTTTCCGGGTTATATGCAACCTATGCCTGTAGTATGGGCTTCTGTTTTTCCCGAAGATGCAGATGATTTTGCTGAGTTAAAACTTTCATTGGGAAAATTAAAATTATCAGATTCAGCATTTTCATATGAAGAAGAATCAAGTGGATCACTCGGTAAAGGGTTTCGATGTGGATTTTTGGGCATGCTTCATTTGGAGATTATCACTGAAAGACTAAAACGCGAATTTAATTTGAATTTAGTCATCACCACGCCTTCTATTACTTATGAAGTTTTATTAAAAAATGGTAAAAGAGAAAAAATTTATTCTCCATATTTCTTTCCGGATGATGGGCTCATAGAAGATGTCTTTGAACCTTGGGTAAATTTGAAAATAATCACTCCCGTAGAATATATCGGCAATATCATGCAACTTTTATTTGATCATGAAGGTGAGATAGGAGAGACAGATAATTTTGGAGATAATCGTTCTTCTGTGTCTGTAACTATGCCACTGCGTGAGCTTATGCGTAATTTCTTTGATGAATTAAAAAGTACTTCATCTGGATATGGTTCTATATCTTACGAAATAGGAGAAATGCGTAAAGCAAATGTCACTAGACTAGACATTTTAGTAGCCGATGAGGTTGTGCCGGCTTTCTCTAGGGTTGTTTCTAAAAAAAGAGCAGAAGAGGAAGCAGAAAAAGCTGTAGAAAAATTGGCACAAATATTGCCTAGACAGATGTTTACCTTAAAAATACAAGGCAGAGCTTTGGGACGTATTATTTCTTCTCGTACTCTTTCGGGCATGAAGAAGGATGTGACTCAGCATATGTATGGGGGAGATATCACTCGCAAAATGAAGCTTCGTGAGAAACAGAAAAAGGGAAAGAAAAAGATGAAAGAAAAAGGCAGGGTAAATATTTCCCAGGAGATATTTTTAAAAATGATGCGAACTGGAGATAAATAAAATTATCTGAACATTGGGGAGTAAAGCAAGATCATACTAATGATGATCAATACGCCTACTACGGACCAAACAAATTGAATTTTCTTTTGATGTTTTTTATTGAAAAGCATATAATCAGTGTAGCATATTTTATAAAATATGAGAAATTTTCAGAAAAAAACATTGTGGAGAAATATAATACAGTCAAAACCTGTTTTAGTGTTGCTAGGTGGGCTTATATTGGTTTTTGCTTGGAGTGTCCTTGGTTTTTGGAATACGATGAGAGAAACGGAAAAAAATAAACAAATAGTTGAAAATAGAGTTTTAGAATTAAAAGAGCAGAAAGAGAAGCTTTTAGCTGATATAAATAGTTTGGAGACAGAAGAAGGCAAAGAGAAATTTTTTAGAGAAAATTTTGGTCTAGCAAAAGAAGGCGAGAATGTGATTATAGTAGTAGAAGACAAAAATCTACCAAAAGAACCAGCCGAAGATTCTTCAGGCTTTTGGTCTTTCTTGAAAAATTTGTTCAAATAAAATTTATGCTATAATTAGTCTATGAAAATCGTTTTTTTGGGTTTGGAGAAAGATAAAAAATCTATATTTGAGGGTTCTTTTGGAGACGCAGAAGTTTCTTTTTTTGAAGAAAAATTAGATGAAAATAGTGTTGTTTTAGCAAAGGATGCTGATGTCGTCTCTGTTTTTATTGACTCTACTGTAGATAAAAATATTATAGACGCCTTGCCAAATTTAAAGTTTATAACTACACGTTCTACTGGTTTTGATCACATTGATTATGAATATGCCAAATCTAAAGGTATTCAAGTATCCAATGTGCCTGTCTACGGTTCAGAGACTGTCGCTGAATTTACTTTCGCTTTACTTTTATCTTTGTCTAGAAAAATCAGAGAGGCAAATTTTGCTTTAAAAGAAAACAGGAATTATTCTACTCCGCCAGATGCGCAGGGTTTTGATTTAGAAAAGAAAACGATAGGAGTAGTGGGTACTGGGAAAATAGGGAAAAATGTTATCCGTATAGCTCGGGGTTTTAATATGAATGTCTTGGCTTATGATTTATTTCCTGATATGAATTTTGCAGGAGAGAATAATTTTGCTTATAAAAATTTGGAAGAAGTTTTATCACAATCCGATATTGTCACCCTGCATGCTCCTTATACAAAAGAAAATCATCATTTAATTAATAAAGAAAATATTTCTTTATTTAAAAAAGGTGCTTATTTGATAAATACTGCTCGAGGAGAGCTCGTAGAGACTGAAGCACTAGAAAAAGCTCTCAAAGATGGTTCTATTGCTGGAGCAGGTTTAGACGTTTTGGAAGGCGAAAAAGTATACAAAAAAGGAGATAATATACCCATGCTTGAATGGCCAAATGTATTGATGACTCCGCACGTCGCTTTCAATACTCGTGAGGCTGAAGCTAGAATTTTACAGACCACAGTAGAAAATATACAAAAATTTATTTCTGATTCTCCAATTAATTTAGTAAATTAGAATGCAAAAAAGTCTGATTAAAAATTTTGAAAAATTGGCGACTAGTTCAAATCGTAAGATTGCTTTAGAAATAATGGAAGCTGGGATTGAAGCTATCAATACAGAAGAAGTAATTTCAAAATCAATTTCACTTGAAGGTGATATTTTGAATATTAATGGAGAGAATTTTGACTTATCTTTATTTGAAAAAATAAAAGTTGTTGGCTTCGGCAAATCTTCTCCAGAAGCAGCTTTGGCTTTGGAAAAAATTTTGGGATCTAGGATTAGCTCTGGAGCTGTAGTAGGACTTTCAAAAGTTGATACAAAATATATCGAAACTTTTGTCGGTACTCATCCAAAACCAAGTTCGGAGAATGTGATAGCTGGAGAAAAAATTTTTGAAGTAATCAAAGATTCCACTGAAAAAGATTTAGTTATCGTACTTGTCTCTGGTGGAGGTTCGGCTTTGCTTTGTTCTAGTGAAGATGAATATATACAAGGAGCAAAACTCTATGATGCATTCCTGGGAGCTGGAAAAACAATAACTGAAATTAATACAGTCAGAAAACACTTGTCTTTTTTCAAAGGTGGCGGACTATTAAAAATCGCCTATCCGGCGACAGTAGTGGGGCTCATATTTTCTGATGTTCCTGGGGATATTTTTAAAGATGTAGCTTCCGGTCCTACATATAAAGATGATACGACCATAGAAGATGCAAAAAAAATAATCATAGAAAATGATTTAGGAGAATTTAATCTGATTGAAACACCAAAAGAAGATAAATATTTTGAAAAAGTACATAATTTTGTTCTGGTCTCAAATAAAATTGCAGTAGAAGCAATGGCAAAAAAAGCAAAAATTTTAGAATTAGAAACAAAGATTATTTCCACTGATTTATATGATGATGTAGGCAATGCGCTTGAAAAAATATTTTATAACAAAGATGATACAGAAAAAGAATTTGTTAATTTAGCTGCTGGAGAGCCCAAGATTACTGTATCCAAAAATGGAGGACAAGGTGGGAGAAATCTACACATGGGGCTTTCTGTTGTTAAAGAAAAATATATAGATGAAGATAGCGTATTTATCTCTTTTGCTTCGGATGGTATGGACAATAGTGATGCAGCCGGAGCAATTGTAGATAAAGATACTATAGAAAAAGCAATGAAATTAAATTTGAATGTGAATGATTATTTAGAAAAGTTTGATTCATATAATTTTTTTCAAAAAACAGGGGATTTGATTATCACAGGCAAAACTGGTGCAAATGTATCTGATTTAATGATTCTTTTAACTAAAAAATAAAATGCAAAATAAAATTACTAAAATAATAGCAGAAGAAATAAAAGACTCGCGGGGAAATCCAACCACTAAAGTTACGGTTTGGGTTGGAGAAATATCTGACGATTTTTCTGTGCCTTCTGGAGCCTCTACTGGTGTTCACGAAGCACATGAATTGCGAGACCAAGATGGAAAAGGTGTAAATAATGCAATAGATAAAATAAATAATATAATTGCTCCGGCACTGATCGGTCAAGATGTTTTAAACCAGAAAGAGATAGATAGAATTATGATTGAGCTCGATGGTACTTTAAATAAAGATAATTTGGGTGGTAATTCTATGATTGGTGTGAGTATTGCTTGCACAAAGACAGCTTCTAAAGTTTCTGGGATAGAAGTATTTGAGCATTTGCGTACACTTGCAGAGATGAAACCTTCTAGAAAAACGCCGTTTTTATATATGAACTTGATAAATGGTGGAAAGCATGCAAAGAATGATTTAGCTTTTCAGGAATATCATATCGTGCCAGATACTGAAAATATAGAAGAAGCTGTGGAGATAGGAATTAAAATACAAAATTCTTTGAAAGAAATAATTATAAGAGATTTGGGTGAAGAGTCTGTCTCGCTTGGCGACGAAGGAGGCTTTGCTCCAAAGATAAGTGATATAAAACAACCACTTTTTTATCTACGAACTGCTATTAAGCAAAATGAGTTAGAAGGCAAAGTGCGTTTGGCTTTGGATGTGGCAGCGACTTCTTTTTATTCTAACGGAGTTTATAAAATTGATGGTGAGGATGTCTCCAAGGAAGAATTTTTAGATATTTATAATTCTTTAATTAAAGAATTTAATTTACTTTCAATAGAAGACCCATTTTATGAAGAAGATTTTGAAAGTTTCAAGAAGTTAAAAGAAAATAATAATACAATAGTCGTGGGAGATGATTTGACTGTTACCAATAAAATTCTTTTAAAAGAAGCAATAGAAAAGGGAAGTATAAATGCGATGATTATAAAGCCCAATCAAATTGGAACTCTTTCTGAAACTCTGGAAACGATGAAGTTAGCTCGAGAAAATGATATAGAGCTCATCGTGAGCCATAGGAGTGGGGAGACGAATGATGATTTTATTGCAGATCTGGCTTTTGCATTTAATTGTTTTGCGTTGAAGTCCGGAGCTCCCATAAAAGAGGAAAGAATGCTAAAATATAAGAGACTAATAAAAATTATTAATAATTAAAAAAATTACTTATGGTAGAAGAAAAACAAGATTTTGTAAAATGGTATAGCGAAGTGGGCATTGATGATGTTCCGTCTGTGGGAGGTAAGAATGCAGCATTAGGAGAAATGTATTCAAATCTTGTACCGCTTGGGGTGAATGTGCCAGATGGTTTTGCTTTGACTGCAGACGCGTATCGTCATTTTTTTAAAAAAACGGGTCTAGATGATCAAATAAAAACAATTCTTTCAGATTTAAATACACACGATATTCGCAATCTTCAGATTCGTGGCAAGAAAGTTCGTGAAGCTATATTAAAAGAAAAATTACCAGAGGACCTGCAAGACGCAGTCACAGAGGCATATAAAGGACTTTGTGATAAATATGGAAAGGAAAGCGCAGTAGCTGTGCGTTCTTCTGCTACAGCGGAAGATTTGCCCGGAGCATCTTTTGCCGGACAACAGGAAACTTATCTGAATATTCATGGTATAGAAAATGTGCTTATAGCTACGAAGAAATGTATTGCCTCACTCTTTACCGATAGAGCTATTTCTTATCGCGCAGATAAAGGGTTTTCACATTTTGATGCTGCATTGTCTGTGGGTATTCAGCGCATGGTTCGTTCAGATTTGTCTGCATCAGGAGTTGCCTTTACTATAGATACTGAAACTGGTTTCGATAAAGTTGTCATTGTAAATAGTATATATGGATTAGGAGAATTTATCGTTCAAGGAAAAGTGATTCCAGATGAATTTGTTATTTTTAAACCAAGTTTGGAAAATAATATAAAGAATCCAATAATCGGTAAAAATATTGGTAAGAAAAATATAAAACTTGTATATGCTAAAGATGGTACAAAAGAAGAAAAAGTATCGTCGGCAGATCAACAAAAGTTTTCTATCACAAATGAAGAAGCAATAAAACTCGCAGATTGGTGTTTTCAAATTGAAAAATATTTTTCAAAAAAACACAATCGTTATCAGCCTATGGATATAGAATGGGCAAAAGATGGAAAGACTGGAGAGCTTTTTATTGTGCAGGCACGTCCAGAGACTGTCGTTTCGGAAGAAGATAAAAATATTTTAAAAGAATATAAACTACAAAAAACAACTAAAGTACTGGTTTCTGGTATTGCTGTCGGTTCCAAGATAGGTGCGGGAAAAGTTCGAGTATTGCGTAATGCAAAAAGTATAAATTCTTTTAAGAAAGGAGAAGTACTCGTAACTGAAATTACAGATCCAGATTGGGAACCAATAATGAAAATAGCGAGCGCCATTGTCACAGATAAAGGAGGGCGTACTTCTCATGCCGCTATAGTTTCTCGTGAATTAGGCATCCCTTGTATTGTGGGTTCTAATAATGCTACAAAGGTGCTAAAAAATGGCAAGGAGGTCACTGTGGACTCTTCTGGAGGCCAAGTAGGCAATGTATATGAAGGTATTATTCCATTTGAGATAAAAGAACATCATCTAGACAAAATACCAAAAGTTAATACTAAAATAATGGTAAATATCGGTTCACCTGATGATGCATTCAAAAATCATAATATTCCAGCAGAAGGTGTAGGTTTGGGAAGGCTGGAATTCATTATTGCTTCGCATATTCGTTTACATCCAAATGTTTTGATTGATTATCAAAAATTAAAAACAGGCAAAAAAACTCCTGCTATAACAAAATTATTGAAAGAGGTTGAAATGATGACGCTTCAGTATAAAGATAAGACACAATTTTATGTGGATGAGCTTGCTCTTGGAATTGCAAAGATAGGAGCAGCTTTTTATCCAAATAAAGTAATCATTCGTTTTTCTGATTTTAAAACGAATGAATACCGCACACTTGTCGGTGGAGATATGTATGAACCTCATGAAGAGAATCCTATGCTAGGTTGGCGTGGGGCTTCTAGATATTATGATCCAAAATTCAAAACAGCTTTTGGCTTAGAATGTAAAGCGATGAAAATAGTTCGCGAAGATATGGGGCTCTCAAACGTAGTGCCGATGGTGCCATTTTGTAGAACACCAGAAGAAGGGAGGCAGGTGATAGAGACAATGAAAGAATTTGGTCTTGATCGCGCAAAAGATGAAAGTTTGAAAGTCTATGTAATGTGTGAGATTCCATCTAATATTTTGCTTGCAGATGAATTTCTAGAGATTTTTGATGGTATGTCTATCGGTTCAAATGATTTGACTCAGCTTACTCTCGGCCTCGATAGAGATTCTGGAATCGTTACTCATATTGCAAATGAAAATAATCCGGCAGTTAAAAAATTGGTTGCTGAGATTATTCACAAATGTAAAGAAAAAGGGAAGTATATAGGGATTTGTGGACAAGCACCATCAGATTATCCAGACTTTGCAAAATTCCTCGTAGAAGAAGGGATAGAGAGTATGTCACTCAATCCAGATACAGTTATTAAAATAATTATGGCGTTAAGCGAAAATACAAACACATAGGAATTTCCTATGTGTTTAAAGCGGGATTAGTTTAGTGGTAGAATGAGTCCTTCCCAAGGATTAGACGGGGTTTCGATTACCCCATCCCGCACAGAGTTGCTTGACAAGCATGCTATAATAGAACTATTAATAGATAAGCCACGCTTTAATGGACGATTGCGCGGCATGATTTCGTAAAATCAAAAATATATGAAAAATGTAACAATTTATTCAACGCCTACTTGTCACTTTTGTCACTTAGCAAAAGATTATTTTACAGCAAATGGAGTTGTTTTTACAGAATATAACGTAGCTACTGACCTAGAGAAAAGGAAAGAAATGTTAGAAAAAAGTGGGCAGATGGGAGTGCCAGTAATAATAATTGGAGAGGAAATAATCGTTGGTTTTGATCAGTCTAAAATTGCTCAATTATTGGCTCTCTAAGTGTGTCCTCGGTAGGAATCGAACCTGCAATTACTCCTTAGGACGGAGTCGTTATATCCATTTAACTACGAAGACTTGTATATAATCTAGCATAAAAGCCTCATATTGAAAATCTGGGGTTTTTTATGTTATAATTTTTATATGCCAATAGAAGGAGCTTTTGATGTATATAGTAGCCGTGAAGCAGAATTAGAACGCAAAAATAAGGAACTTCAAGCGAAAATAGAAGCAGATAAATTTGATCAAATGACTGGTTTGTCTGGCGGAGATCATCTACTACCAAAATTAGAAGACTTGGTTAAAAGATTAAATTCTCTAGAAAATAAAAATACAAAAGATACACCAGAGAAAGTCATGGTTATAGCTTTAGATATGAATGATTTAAAGTTTTTTAATGACACATACGGACACGCTGGAGGAAATAAAGCTTTAGTTGCTTTTGCAAATCGTCTGAGAATGGTTATTAAAGATGTAGATTTTATATTTCGGCACAATAAAGCTGGAGATGAATTTATGATATTATTACAGATATTTAAAAAAGATGTAGATCCAGAAAAGATTTTTAAAAGAATAAAAGAAGCCGTAAATACTGATTTGATTATTGATCTTAATGGAAAAAAGTTTTCTATTACTTCTGCTATGGGATATACAATGATAGAAAAGGGAACTTCTCTTACTGTTGAAGAAATAATAAATAATACTGATTTAGAGATGTATAAAGATAAAGAAAGAATGAAAGAAGAGGAAAATAATAACCATAAAAATGGTTCAGAGGATTATAGTATATAGTTTTTTAAATCCCTTTTATTTTTTAAAAAACTATGCTAAATTATACTTATGGATTCTGAATCCAAAAAGTTGTTAGAAGAAACTTTTCGTTTAGCACAAAACAATAACGACATGTTGCGTTCCATAAAACGTTCAATGATGTGGGGCCATATAACGAGGACCATATATTGGGTATTTATTATTGGTTCAGCAGTTGGTGCTTTTTACTTACTTCAGCCGTATATCGAAGATTTAAAAAGTGTATATGACGGAGCAAGTGGAATGTTTGATGGTTTTTAAAATTAAGCCGAGGTAGCTCAGTTGGTAGAGCGCTCCCCTGAAGAGGGAGATGTCACCAGTTCAACTCTGGTCCTCGGCACCATACAAAAAAACCACCATTAATGGTGGTTTTTTTGTATGTCTTTATATTGATTTTACTTTAACTGTATTTTTCTTTTCTCTATCCACTTTTTTGATTTTGATAGTTACGAGACCATGTCTCTCTGTAGCATCTACTTCTTCTGGTTCTACTTCCATGGGAAGAGGGAAAGTTCTAGAAAATTTACCCCAATAAAGTTCTTTAGCAAAATAATTGTCTTCATCAATATTTCTATTTTCTTCACGCTCACCTCTAATCGTAATCGTATCTCTAGTTATGGACAATTCTAGGTCATCAGGTTTTACTCCAGCCACCATAGCTTGAATTATCATATCAGTTGGAGTTTGATAAACATCTATAGACAATTCTGCTTCTTCATTTTTTTCTTCCATCCAATTGTTATCATTACTTTTTTCTGCTCTTCCATTTCTAAATCCTTTACTCAAATATCCTCCATTTGATTCTTGATCTTCTTCTACATTTACGCTTCCAGTCAACCTTTCAAAAAAACTTCTTTTTTTATTTTCCATAATTCTTATTTTTAATTAATAATTTTTTCACTCATTCTCCTAACTTTTTCAAATAGTAACATTACAATAATTGTTACGACCCACAAGACTGCGAGTATTTTTAAAAAATTATTTCCACTACCTTGTATTATAAAAAAATTAAACGCGCTATGCAAGGTGATAGCGATTATGAAACCAAAGAAAAGGAACCATTCTTTTTTCCATTCTTTCATAAAAAAAGAAAGCCCTATCGATATGCCGATCATTGCACTTGAAATAGTATGGAGCAATGTAGCCCCCATAAATCTAAGTTGTCCTGTGAGTAGAGCTACAGTCGTTCCATCTATGGGGTACATTTTTATCAAAAATAATGTATTTTCTAGCGCAGCAAAACCAAGAGCTGCAGTAACTAGATATATAGGCCAATCTACGGGTTCTTCAGCAATATTTGTTTTGTATAATACTGCTAACACAGCTAAATATTTCAGTATCTCTTCTGTGCTTGCCCATAATATTAATTTTAACTGTGAAGAATCAATATTAGCTTGAATGAATTTTTGAATAGGCAAAACTACCATGACAGCTAGCATGCCCATGATAAATACGATAGCGAGAATGCTTTTTGGTTCTGGGTGTTTGTCATCTTCTTTAAGCCAAAACCACAACCATAAAAGAGAGGGTATCAGGCCACCCAAGAATGCTATTACTAAAAGTTTTGGTTCTGTAATTAAGAGGGCCATTTTTCTACCATTAAGAGATTTTTATTCTTTATGGGCATCATCGACCAAATTTCTTCTGTCACAAATGGAATAAAGGGATGTAAAGCTTTTAATAGGGTAGTTAGTTGGGTAAAGAGTAATACTTTAGCAGAATCAGCATTTCTATTTTCAAGAATTTTTTTCTTTGATCTCTCAATGATAATATCTGCAAAAGTGTGCCAGAAATAATGATAAAGCTTCTCTGCTACAAGAGAAAATCTAAATTCATTCATTTCTTTAGAAATTTCAGTGAGGAATTTTTTTAATTCTTCTGAACTTCGAGTATCTTCTTCGTCTAATCCTTTTAAATTATTTATATCAGAATCTTTTATTTGTTCTAAAACAAATCTAGAGGCATTCCAAACTTTATTAGTAAATTTTGCATAGCCTCGTATATCATTTTCGTTTAATTTTAAATCGTTGCCTGGAGTATTTCCAACAATCATAGACATACGTAGTGCATCATTTCCATATTTTGAAATTATATCAAGAGGGTCTATTGCCTTATCTCCGAGAGATTTTGACATCTTTTTACCATCAGCTGTTCGTACCATGCCATGTAGATAAACATTTTCAAATGGTATTGTGTCTAATAAATATTGAGACATTAAAATCATTCTAGCTATCCAAAAAAATAAAATATCGTGTCCTGTTTCAAGTACGGTTGTTGGGTGATATGTTTCTAAGTCCTTTGTTTTATTTGGCCAACCAAGGGTTGAAAATGTCCAAAGGCCAGAAGAAAACCAAGTATCGAGAGTATCTTCATCTTGAACCCAATCATTGCCTTCTGGGGCCTCTATGCCTACATAAACCTCTTCTTTTTTGTACCAGACGGGTATCCTGTGTCCATACCAAATTTGTCTACTAATACACCAATCTTGAAGATTCTCAATCCAATTAAAATAAACTTTTTCAAAATGTTCTGGAAGGATTTTTATTTTGCCTTCTCGGACGGGTTCGAGCATTAATTCTTTCAAAGATTTATTATTGCGAGATGTTATTTTTTTATTTACATCGACAAACCATTGGAGCATTATTTGTGGTTCAATGATGCCGTTTGTGCGTTCTGCCGTAGCGACTCTATTTATGTAATTTTCATCTACAGAAACAAGGAGTCCCTTATTTTTTAATTTTTCGACAATTTTTTCTTTTGCATCAGAAATTTTTATCCCTGCAAATTCTCCCGCTATAGGTAATAGCTTGCCATATTTATCTATTATTTGTTCTTTGTCTAGTTTGTATTTTTCTGCAAGAGCAAAGTCTTCGTGTGAGTGCCATGGTGTGATGGTCATTACCCCAGTGCCAAATTCCATATCTATCATTTCATCTTTTATGATAGTAGCCTCTATCTCACCATTTATCCATTCCAATTTTATTTTTTGACCATGATTCCATTCTTTATATCTCTCATCTTTTGGGTGCATTACCACATACTTATCTCCGAATTTAGTTTCAGGCCTAGCTGTTCCTATTTCAAATGGTCCATATCTAAAAGTATAAAATTTACCTTTTTTTTCTTCATAGACGAGCTCATCATCTGAAATAACTGTCTGTCCTTTTGGGTCCCAATTTACTATTCTATGTCCACGATAAATAAGACCATCATCATACATGGATTTGAATGCTGTTTTAACGGCTAAATTGCGAGTTTCATCTAAAGTAAATGCTTCTCTAGACCAGTCGAGAGAAGCTCCCATTTTTTTTGCTTGGTTTACGATTGTATCGTGTGAATCTTGAGCAAACTTTTCTACACGTCTCAAGAATTCTTCACGACCTAGATCATTTTTGCGTATTCCTTCTTTTTCTAATAATTTTTCAACTTTTGATTGTGTAGCTATTGCCGCGTGATCTGTACCGGGGAGCCACAATGTTTTTTTACCTTGCATTCGGGCATGTCGTACCATGATGTCTTCTATTACGAGCATGAGTGCATGACCAGTGTGTAAATTGCCTGTGACATTTGGTGGGGGGAGGACTATAGAAAATTTTTCTGCATCAATTTTAGTTATTTCTTTTTCTATGCATACATCAGGGTTAAAAAAACCAGACTCTTCCCAGAATTTGTAGATTTTTTCTTCAGTTATCTTTGGATCATAAGGCTTTGTAAGCTTCTCGTGCATAGCCTCATAATATCATATTTATTTCGCCTCGGCGAGAATTAAAGCCTTAAATTACCAGTCGCTTTAATGCTGTTTGGTTTAGGAGTTTTTTTCTTGTTTTTTATATAATTTAAATAACCAGCAATACCTATCATAAGAGAATTGTCTCCTGTTAATTCTTTGGGTGGGAAAAAGAGTTTTACTTTACCCTTAGATATTTTTTGCATTTCTTTTTTTAGATGATTGTTTGCAGAAACTCCACCGGCTACTATGAGAGTTTTAATTTTATATTTTTCAATTGCTTTTTTTGTTTTGTAAATCAGACATTCGATAGCTGCATTTTCAAATTCTAAAGCTATTTGTGCTTTTGTTTTTTCATTTATTTTTTTGAGACCACCCAAATCTCTAACTAAATACAAAACTGCTGTTTTCAATCCAGAATAAGAAAAGTCAAAATTTTTAGTATAAAGCATCGGGCGGGGTAGAGAGAAAGGAGAATTGATTTCTTTTTTTTCTCTTTGCGTATCTGCGAATTTTGAAATTTGTGGTCCACCAGGATAAGGAAGTCCGAGTATTCTTGCGACCTTGTCAAAAGCTTCACCTACTGCATCGTCTACTGTTTGACCTATCCTTTCATATTGCATCCATTTTTTCATCAATATGAGCTCTGTGTGCCCACCAGAGACTAACAGGGATAAGATAGGTGTTTTTATAGCTGGAATTTTAAATTTTCCTTTACCTTTTCCAAAAACAGAAAACAAATGTCCCTCCATATGATTTACAGGGATGACGGGGACATTCCATTTTTTGGATAATTCTTGAGCAAATACGATTCCCGTCCAAAGTGTAATTTCTAAACCTGGTCCATAAGTGACAGTGATAGCATCTACTGGTTTTTCTTTTTTCTCTAATTTAGATTCTTTTAATGTTTTTTCTAAAACGAATGGCAAGTTTTTTGTATGTTCTCTTTTGGCGAGTGCCGGATAAACTCCTCCGTAGGGGATGTGAACATCAATCTGTGAAGATACATTATTTGCCAATACTTTAAAAGAAGCATTTTTTATGCCATCTTTTGCTTCTAATATGCTTATTCCTGTGTCATCACAAGATGTTTCTATGTTTAAAATTTTCATAAATTTTGTGCGCGGTATAAGATTCGAACTTATGGCCTTCTCAACGTCAATGAGACGCTCTACCAACTGAGCTAACCGCGCAATATAATAGACACTATACTATTAATTTCTCTAATATTTCAAGTTCTTCTTGAGAATTTGGTTGCAATGCTTCAATAATATTATCTACTTGTACTAATTCAATATTTTTATTTTGTTCAAAAGCCATTTTTATCAAGTCCGTTAATAAATATTCTTTTTGGACATTTTCATTTTTAAGTTTAGTTATATTTTTCCACAACCAGTCTGCGTCAAATGCATAAAGTGCTGGATTTAATTCTTTTATTTTCTTTTCTTCTTCTGTCGCATCCTTGAATTCTACAATTTTTTTAATTTTTCCATTATTGTCTCTGATAATTCTTCCGAAGTGATTTAGTCCAATTCTCCAATCTTCAAAATTAGGTATTGAGACAGTAGCTATGGTGATGGTAGGATTTTTTTCTGCGTGAGTTGAAATAATATTTTTAAGTGTTTTTTCAGATACAAGTGGTTGATCAGATGATAAAACAATAACCATTTCGTGGCGATTTATAATGGCTTTTTGGGCACTTCCTACGGCATGTCCTGTACCGAGTTGTTCCTGTTGTTCGGCATAAATATATTCATCACCCAATTCTTCTATTATTCTTTCTTTTTTGTGTCCGACGACAATAATTGGTTTTATTTCAGGGTTTAATTTTTTAAGAGTTTCTAAAATATGTCGTAAAAATGGTTTACCTTTGAGTAAGGATAGGGCTTTTGGCTCATCTGATTTCATTCTTTTTCCTTTGCCGGCAGCTAAAATAATTACTTGAATTTTACTATTCATATTTCCAGATTATACACTAATTTTTTAAAAAATCTTCAGCATCAGCCATGTCTCTCGGGCTATTTACCGTTCCCCATGATTTAAAGATGAAAGCCTTGAGAGGATAAGTGGCAAGATTTGCGAGTAGGGTATGAGGCAAGCCAGATTCTCCATTCTTTAATAAAACAGGCTCAAAAATAAAGATTTTGTTATCAAGTATATTAAATCCGTTATAAAACATATCTTCTACATAATCTTCTGCCAGGTCATGTGTTTTAAAGTTAGAAACATATTCATCTTTTATTTCTATGCCTAAATAGTTTTTTGGCATTAATTTTTTAGAGATACCTATACCAATTATTTTATTTTTCAAAGCTTTTTTTATATCAGATTCTTTTAATAAGTCATCCCCGTTGCAGACGCAGAAAAGTTCATCTTCAGTTATTAAATCTTTACAGACAAGAAGCGCACTCATAGTGCCTTTTTGTTCTGTTTGTATTCGATAAAAGATTTTATGGCCTAAATAATTTTCTTTGAAGTATTCTTTTATTTTTATACCGAGTGGTTCACTAATTACAAAAATAATATCAGATACATATGGCAAGTACGGGGTAATTACATGTTCCAACAAAGGTTTTCCTAAAAGGGGAATCATCCCTTTTGGTATTGTGTTTGTTATGGGGAGGAAGCGTGTTCCTTTACCAGCAGCTAAGACTATAAGTTTCATAAGGCGAATTATACAGAGTTTAAATTAAAAAAGAAAATCGCCCCGACCGGAGTGTCGAAGCGACTCTCTGGCGCGGGGCGAGGGATACTACCTTCTTCGGAGGTTTTTTTTGTGCTCCTCGAAGGTGATGCACCGGCATTCACCAGTAAGGCACTCCTCACGGTATGCCTGACGGAGGCGATCCGCGAGGTTCTTAAGGCTCTCTTCCTTTTTGGGAAGGTTTTTGGATTCGAACATGGTTCCTCCACTTCTAATTAAATAATAACATATTTTAATGCAAAAGTCAAGTCTATCGTAATGGTTCAATAGCTTGGCACCACCCACATGGAATATTATTAAGGTATGCCATATACAACAAACAAGAATATGCCACGAATCAGACGCGAAGCAGTGCGTCTAGTTAAACGTGGTTGGAGTGCA
>Ga0209417_1004039_pt1 | contig 18283 bp, 17 predicted proteins | sample RifGroF2_FD_184002 | JGI IMG/M metagenome (GOLD analysis project Ga0209417, IMG submission 184002) | Groundwater microbial communities from Rifle, Colorado, USA - Groundwater F2 (SPAdes) (version 2) | ecosystem: Environmental > Aquatic > Deep subsurface > Groundwater | place: Rifle, Colorado... | reverse complement strand
ACCAGCCGCTTCGCTCGCTCTTGCTCCGGTGGCGTAGAGAAGTTCCAGCAAAGCGCAGTCTCTCAAATAATATGGTTCTTTTTCATCTGGGGCGGCAAGAAATCTTGAAACCTGGTCTTTGCTGCATACAATCGGCAGCCGCTGCCAGAGTTTGGGGCTTTCGAGCATTGTTGTCAAATCGTCTTCGACGTGTCCCATCATTCGGCAAAAACGGAGAAACATTTTTATAGCGACTACGGAGCGGTTTATTGATGCCTCTGCTTTGCCCTGCTTTGAGATGACTTTTATATAGTTAAAAAGTATGTCGGTGGTGATGTCTGTCGGCCTGGCGATATTTTTGGATTTGCAAAATTCGCAAAACTCCAGCAAATCTCTGCCGTAGCCGAGAATGGTATTTTCGCTTAAACCCGCTTCGATAGTAAGGTAATCGAGAAAGGCTTTTACTATTTTGCCGGGGCTGTTTTCGAGCAGTTTTTCGTTTAAATTTTGAACTTGTAAGGACATTTTGCCTCAACGACCGATAAAATAACGCTTTTTCAATCGTAAATTATAAATTGTTTCATTGCTATTGTGATTTTTCGTCAATGTGCTACCATTGGCGTTAATAAATTTTGAAATTGAGACCTTTAAGAAAATGAGAAAGGCGCAAATTAAAAGAATTGAAAATTGAAGATTGAAAAATGAAAATTTATGGAATTGGCTGCGCCGATGAGGTTTTATAAAACAGCATCGCCGAATGGCGATTCCTAAAATCTTCAATCTACAATCTTCATTTTTTCAATTTGTGTTCCCGTAGTTATTTTTTTTGCGTAGAACTTTTTAAGGAGCTGATTATGCAGTGGATGCCGAAAATTATTGCTATTTTGATTATCATCGATGGTATTGTGGTTATGTTAAGGCCGGACTTTTTGAAAAAATACTGTCTGATGTTTTCGCGTGGGGCAGGTATTTATCTTGCGGCGGCCATCAAGGCTCTGGTGGGAATCGCGGTACTGTTCGGCGTTTCTGAACAGTGCAGATATGAATGGATACTAATAGCTTTCGGAATTCTGGCTTTGGCTGGCGCGGCGTTTGTTATCGCAGCTCCTCAAAAGGCAAGAGCGATGGCGGGCTTCTTCGCGGCAAAAAGCAACACAACTCTGCGATTTTTGTCAATAATCTATCTGTTAATCGGCGTCTTACTTGTCTATGCTGCTTAATACATCCTTTTAAAACGCTTGACCCCACAAATTATTACTGCCATCAGGGTGGTCAGCTATAACATTGCCATTTTCGTCCAACACATAACCCAGTTGCTCAAGCGACATACTTTTTGCGTGGCCGTCCACGAAAGAAGCATTGGCTTTGTTATTGTGTCGGTTCGAAGCGGGTGAATTCGGTAGCCGCGTATCTGGCCCAGGTCCAAAACTTATCGCGCCCACTTCTCGAGCTATCTTTGGCGGGTCCAGTGTATATGAATGCCCGCCGTGCGGGATGTCGCCGCCACGGCTGTCGGCGATTATGACGGTTTCACCTGGCCGCCGTATGTTTGTTGCTCTGACAGGAAAATTATGGTATCGGCCGGCAGTTACCTTCGAATTACCAAGATATTGCCAGTTGTATCCATAAGAGCCGTTGCGAATATCGCGTCTATCCCATCCGGCGTACTTGAACGAAGGACAAATAAAATAATCATTGGTCATTAACAGTGTGTCTCTGTCTCCAAAAGAAAGCTGGCCGCTGTAAGGCGAAGGGTCAATCACCGGCCCGACACCCTGGTCAAAATACCATTGCCATCTTGGCTTTTCTGCACCGTATTTATTTACATAAACACTACCATCCAGTGAGACCATCCTGAATGGCGGAAAAAAGCCTCCGTCATCCGCATACATCATTCCGGCCAAAGCAAGCCGTCTGACATTAGCAAGACAAACCACCGATTGCGCCCCTTGGCGAGCTTTGCCCAAGGCCGGCATTAGAATACCCATTAGCATTGCTATTATGCTGATTACAACCAGCAATTCGACAAGTGTAAATCCCTTATTTATAATAAAGTTAAGTTTTTTCTCTCGGTACATAGCTAATATCCTTTCTTTTCGATTTGCACAAAAAAAGAGCAATAGATAGCGGATGAAATGCCTATCTATTGCTCCCTGGCTGGCTTTTGGCTTGCTGGGTCGCAAGTTATATTTTCAAAATTTATTTTTTACTTGTTCATAATCAATTTACCATTTTTTGTTATTCTCAGCCTGTACACAGAACCTTTGTGGCGAATCGTAACCTCATTATTCCTGCCGAATAATTGAGACGATTCCAGCAAACGAGGCTGTGAATTGTTGTCTTCACAACCTTGAAATGTTCTATTATTATCAATATTCATAACAATTAGAATCCAATCAATATTCCTGTCTGATATATTATCAGCGTAATAACATAAGCTATTGCGGTTAATCCTGCCCACTGCAAAATCGCCCATTTCCAGGCACCTGTTTCCGAACGGGTTATCACGGCGGTCGCGATACAAGGCGCACTTATCAGGCAAAACAGCATAATGCAAAATCCCTGTAATGGCGTATAATCAGCCCTCAATTTTTTCTGCAAGACCGACACGTCTTCGTGTTCGCCGACGGCATAGACAATTCCCATCTGTGCTACGAAAACTTCTTTCGCGGCGGTAGCCCCTATCAGGGCTGTGGCGATTTTGTAATCAAACCCAAGAGGTTTTAGCATCGGCTCAAGGGCAACACCGGCTCTGCCTATTATGCTATGCTTGAGCATAACAGTCTGCGCCTCGGCATCACTCAAATTTGCAAGACGGTTGGGATTGGTTTGCGGATATTTTGCGGCAGCCCACAAAATTATTGAAATCAGCAAAATAACAGTGCCTGCCTTTTTCAGATACAGCCGGCCGCGTTCCCACATATGTATCAGAACTGATTTTGCGGTCGGCATTCTATAAGGCGGAAGTTCCATTACGAATGGCACAGTTTCGCCTTTTAAAAGCGTGATTCTCAAAATTTTTGCCGCGGCAACGGCAAGAACAATTCCGATAAAATAAATCAGCCACATCACCGGCCCTCGCCATCGCTCGGCAAAAAACGCTGGGATTATGAGTGCGTAAATCGTAAGCCTTGCTCCGCAGCTCATCAGTGGTGTGATAAGAATAGTTGTTATTCTGTTGCGTCTGTTTTCGAGGATTCGGCAGGCCATAATCGCGGGTATAGAGCAGCCGAAGCCAATTAGCATAGGAATAAAACTTTTGCCGTGGAGACCTATTTTGTGCATAAATCTGTCGGTAACAAAAGCGGCGCGAGCCATATAGCCGCTGTCTTCGAGAATAGCGATAGCAGCGAATAACAGCATTATATTTGGCAAAAACACAATAACTCCGCCAACACCGCTTATTATGCCGTCAACTAAAAGCGATTTTAAAATGCTTTCACTTCCAGCAGGCCAGAAACCAGATATAATCTGTCCGAGCCAGCCGAAAAACATTTCCAGCCAAGCCATCGGCCATTCGCCGAGCTTGAAAGTAATATCAAATACCAAATACATCAGTGCGATGAATATGGGCAGGCCTAAAAATTTGTGGGTTATTACCGTATCAATCGCATCGCTGCGGTTGTGTCTGCTTTCGCTCGTATTTTTTATTGTTTCCTGACAGGCGCCGGAAATGAAGCCGTATCTTCTGTCGGCGATAATTATTTCCGGCTCTTCGCCAAAAATATTTTTCAGTTTTCCAATGCTTTCCTGGCAGGTTTTAATAGTTTCCGGATTGTCTATCTGTTTCAAAACATCCGCATCCTGTTCAAGCAGTTTGAGAGCCGTCCAGCGGCTGTTTATGCCGGGGAGGCCGCAAAGTTTTACGATTTCATTTTCTATCTCGGTTCCGTATTTAATACGGTCGGTGTAATTCGGCTGCGGATTTTTAGTTGTTTCGACGACAGCTTTGAGCAGTTCATCCATACCCTGCTGTTTGTTTCCTACTGTTTGAACTATTTTGGCGTCGAAAAGCACTGAAAGTGTTTCGATGTCGAAAACAAGGCCTTTTTGTCTGGCAATATCGCTCATATTAAATGCCAGAACAAGCGGAACATTAAGCTCCATAAGCTGGACAGCAAGATAAAGATTTCTTTCGATGTTTGAGGCATCGACAACATCAATTACGACATCAGGCTTTTCTTCAAGAATAAAATTACGGGTTACAATTTCTTCTATTGAATAAGCCGTCAGACTGTATGTTCCGGGTAAATCGACGATTTCAAGCTGATGTTGTTCAAATCTGCACGAGCCTGTTTTTTTTTCAACGGTAACGCCGGGGTAATTTCCGACGTGCTGATGCAGGCCGGTGAGCGAATTGAATATGGTTGTTTTTCCACTGTTTGGATTGCCGGCAAGAGCGACTGTAATTTTTTTTATATCCATCTGTGATTGTTTCTATATTGGTTTAACGGAAATTTTTCCGGCCATTCCTCTGCCGAGAACGATGCGGCAGCCCTTAAGGTTTATAATAAACGGCCCCGGATGTCCGTTGTTCATTACGGTAAATTGCACACCCGGCAGAAACCCCATCGCCGCCAGTCTTGCCTTTAGAGCCTGGCCGGCATCTATTTTAAAAAGCCTTACTTTTGTGCCGCTGGTTATATCTCTTAACAAAGTATGTGTCTGAACCATTGTGGAAACCTAAATACCTTTCGATTTGCAGAATTTTTTAAATTCCGCAGCAATATCATCACTCTGTTTGCAGTAAAATTCGGTAAAACTTAACAATCGGGGAATAATGGTGGAACCTAAAGCGTGTTCAGCTTTGCAGGCGGCAGATTTTGCCTCCTGCTCATTGATGCCAAGAACTTTTATAAAGAAAGCTTCTATAATAGTGTGCCTTTTGGCAACTGTGGCGGCCTCTTTGCTGCCTTTTTCGGTGAGATAAACATAGCCATAGGGTTTATAGTCTACTAACCCCTTGTCAAATAACAACTTAACAGCACCTGTAACGGATGCCATAGAAACACTGAGACTGTCGGCAATGTCTTTGCAGCGAGCAACTTTGTGCAGACAGGCAAGGTTATATATCGCCTCAAGGTAATCTTCGCTTGAAGCGGATAATTTTTTCCTGACGTTCATAATACCTCAAAACTTAACTATCACTAATATAGTTAGCTGTTCCTAACTTGTCAAATGTTTTTTTGAATTTTTTGATAAATGCGGCTAATTGCAGAATTGACAATGTGTTATAATTTTATTATCGTTTTTGGAATATGTTGATATAATCTCTTTTTTAGTGGTTTAGGATGGCTTTAAATGAATGAAAATCTTGATATATCGGTAATCATTCCTGTTTATAACGAGCAGGACAATCTTGAAAATATATGCCGGCAGACCATTGATGCGCTGCAGGGCAAGTATTCATTCGAGATTATATTTATCGACGATGGCAGCAGCGATAACAGCTGTAAAGTATTAGAGCAGATTTACAGCAAAGACGAACGTGTCAAAGTGATAATGTTCCGCCGAAATTTCGGCCAGACCGCCGCGATGAGCGCCGGCTTTCATAACGCCAAAGGCAGTGTCATAGTGCCGCTCGATGCCGACGGTCAGAACGACCCTGCGGACATTCCAGCCCTGATGGATAAACTAAACGAGGGATTCGATATTGTAAGCGGCTGGCGCAAAGACCGGAAAGATAAAACCATCACGCGCAAAATTCCGTCAATGATTGCCAACAAGCTAATTTGCAAAATGACAGGCGTAAATCTGCACGACTTCGGATGCAGCCTAAAGGCTTACCGCAGAGAGGTAATGGAAACGACGAAATTATACGGCGAAATGCACAGGTTTATTCCCGCGATTGCGAACTGGTCAGGCGCGAGAATTACCGAAATGGTTGTGAATCATCACCCTCGCACCACCGGCGAGGCGAAATATGGTCTGGAGCGCATTATTAAGGTGCTGCTTGACCTTATGACGGTTAAATTTTTAGGTTCTTACGCGACAAAGCCGATTTATATTTTCGGCGGACTGGGCATATTCAGCGGCATCGCGTCATTTCTCTGCGGCCTTGTGGTTTTATATATGAAATTTATTAGTCCGCAGCATCTTGGTATGAATCGCAATCCATTGCTGCTGCTTTCGGCGATTTTGTTCATCGCGTTTTTTCAGTTAATACTGATGGGTCTGCTGGCGGAAATGATTGTAAGGACATATCACGAATCACAAAACAGGCCGACATACACAGTCAGGAAATTTTTACAGCGTGGTACCACTGATGAAGCAAAAGTTTAAGAGAAAACATCATTCAGTCCCGGCAGAACAGCGAATCAAAACCCAATCTGTTTTTTTGCGGAAGTTTTTTCCTATTCTGATGGCAATTGTTCTGGCGGGCATTCCTTTCGTTGCGGGGAAATATATAGAATTCAATTCGGCCGGCGCGTTTGACAGCGGAGCCTATGTTTATTCCGCAGAGCACGTTTTACGTGGCGCAAAAATCGGCGTTGACGAATCGCCATCTGCCCAGCCCGGCACGTTATTGGTCAATATACTCGGCGTAAAGCTGTTTGGATTTGATGATTTTGGCCCCAAAATCATACAAACGCTGATGCAGACGGCGGCTCTTGTGTTTATGTTTTTCACTTCAAGAAAAATTTGGGGTTCTCTTGCCGCGATTGTGTCGGTAACTATTGCATCTTTATATTTATCATCGCCGCTAATCGCAAAATACGGCAACGTCAAAGAGCAATATATGATTGCTCTGATGATTATGGGCATCTGCTGCTATCTTTATCGACAAATAGGCGGAAGCTGGTTGTGGGCGTTTTTTAGCGGAGTGTTTTTGGTCTATGGTCCGACGTTCAAACCAACGGGGCTGTCAGCGATTTTTGCGGTGGGTATTTTTGCTGTTATTCAGCCGATTTTCAAAAGTCGCACAATAAAACAAACCCTTGCGGATATTCTTCTGTTATTTGCCGGTGCCGCTGTCGCAATACTGCCGATGTATATCTGGCCGCTCGGGAAAGGTTATTATCCATATTCCTTTCTGATGGGAACCCTCGGAATAGGGGTTGAGAAAGCCAGTCTCGGCGGTGCTTATGTTGAGGGTGCGCGAAACTTGTCAAAATTTCCTGAACAGTTCGCCCGCGTAATGCGATACTACGGTCTGCTGATTTTGCCGGTATCAATCGCTCTGTTTGCACTCGTCGTCCGATTGTTCAGAGGATTGCTGCAATTGCCCCAAAAAATAAAAACGCCGGCATATTCCTATGAAAAATTCGTTTTTCTTCTTGGCTTGTGGTGGGCTTTTGATATGGCGTTTGTCTGGATAAGTCCAAGATGTTATGAAGAGTATTTTCTTCCGCTGAATGCTTCTGCGGCAATGACAGGCGGTTATATTTTTGCAATATATACGGAAAAATTCCGCAACGCAAAAAATAAAATCGGTTATGTTTTAGGCGGCATTGTCGGACTGATTGTGATGCTCTCGATGGGTTGGCATATCGTATTCGGCATAGAAAAAAGTCCGCACTCCGGCCAGAGCTACGGCAGACTGACCAGAGGCTATGTACAGCGAATCGACGAGATAAAGCAGGCCAGGCAGTTTAATTATAAAGGCGACTGGGAACAGGCCGCTGAATATATCAAACAAAACAGCGAGCCGAACGATACCATTTGGGTCTGGGGCTGGTATCCGGGCGTATATATGAAGGCACAAAGATTAAGTTGTGTCATCGGATTGTTCACAAGCGATATGTTTGTGATGGCGCCGGCAGCATTGAAAGATTATATGGCTGATGTTGTTTCAGATTTGAGCAAAGGCAAGGCAAAATATATCGTTGATTCTCATAAAGTTGACTACCCCTGGAACGTGCCTGCGCTGGAATTATGGCCGAAGCTGGAAAAAGGGTTTTTGCCGAACGATGCCGCGACCGTCCAGTATTATGAAAACAATTATACAAAAATGGTCGAAAAGCAATTCAGCAAAACCGAAGCAGACCGTTTCGCGGCGATGAAGCAGACAAGAGATTTTATAATGCAAAATTACACGCCGGTTAAAATTTACGGCCAATTCGTCGTATTTGAGCTGAAAAACACGGTCGCAAAATAATTATAGCCCAAAAGCCCCAAAAAGTCCGAAAAAAACCTTGATATAAGGCCGCCAATGCCTTATAATCTTATTTGGAGGTGGAGGGAATACCAAACCATGCATTTTTCTCTCCTTTATGTATCGACGGTAGTGGTGCGCGTGCGCCATCAAATATTAATATTTTTTTGGAAAGGGAGAAAAATGAAAGTTCATATGTTTGGTTTGATTGCTGCCGCCTTTGTATGGATATTGGCAAGTTGTGCGTTTGCAGGAAGCATTAACACGGCTTTGCAATTTGATGGCAGTAATGATTTTGTTTCCGTGTCTGACAACGATGCGTTGAGTCCGCAAATTGTTGGAGAGATTACAACATCGGCATGGGTAAAAATGGATGTCGATAGTTTGGGCGGCGTTGTTCTCGCAAAAGGAGCATCATCCCAAGGTTGGGAATATGCAATAGGCATCTGGCCTGATGGTCGTGCCACTTTTACTATTTGGACACCTGGTGGGGGTGTTGCCATACAGGTTGCCGGTGGTGTGATTACGCCGGGCCAATGGTATAATATTACAGGAACGTATGAACAAGGTACCGCAACAGTATATCTCAACGGGAATCTGGTTGACCAATCTGATTCTTTTACGCCTCCTATTGCGAATGGTTCAGGAAAATTATGTTTTGGCAAAGAGGATCATGCGGTTCATCCATGGAATTACAAAGGTGCTATAGATGAGGTGTCCCTCTGGAATTATGCAAAAACTGGCGTGGAGGTGCAGCAGCTATTTAGCACAACGCTTAGTGGCACTGAACAGGGACTTGTGGCATACTGGAATTTCAATGAGGGCAGCGGACAAGTAGTAACGGACATAACAGGTCATGGCTATAATGGAATCCTCGGAACGAGCTCTGCCATTGATAGCGCTGATCCGACTTGGGTTGCCGGTGTTCCCGAACCGATAACACTTATCCTGCTCGGTCTGGGCGGTGTTATTATTAGAAAACGCAGATAAATATACAAACTATCCCAGTGCGGCAAAATGTCGCACTGGGGGTTCTAAATTAGTATCAGCAAACCGAATCCCGCTGAAGATTTGTTTTGAATAATTGCATTTTTGCCTGTAAAATCCAGCTTAATGAAAATTTTAATGCTGAATCATGAATTTCCGCCGGTCGGCGGGGGAGCTTCTCCGGTAACATTTGAGCTATGCACTCATTTAGTAAAACTCGGCCATTCCGTTGATGTGGTAACAATGCACTATAAAGACACGCCGCGATATGAGCGGGTGAATGGCTTTAATGTTTATCGCACGCCTGCGTTGAGAGCAAAGCCGAACATCTGTTATCCGCACGAGCTGGCCACTTATGTGCCGGGCGCGTTTTTTAAGACTCTGAAATTATGCAGGCAGAATAAGTATGATATTATTCACTGTCATTTTCTTGTGCCGGGCGCGCCGCTGGCGTATCTGATAAACAAAATAACAAAAATACCTTTCATCGTTACCTGTCACGGCTCTGATGTGCCGGGGCATAATCCAGACAGATTCGTTCTGCTGCACAAACTTATAAAACCGTTTTGGAAGTTGCTGGCCGCCGGCGCCAATCGCCTTACCGCTCCGAGCAGCTTTTTAAAAAGCAGAATAAATGCAAATGTTGGCGATTTGACGGTTGACGTAATTCCAAATGGCATAGATATGTCGGGATTACATTCTGCCGATAAGACCAAAAGTATTCTTATGTGCAGCAGACTTTTTAAATTCAAGGGGTTTCAATACGCTCTAAAGGCTATGAGCCAAATTGACTGCAACTGGCAGGTGGACATAATCGGCGAAGGCCCTTTTAGAGGCGAGCTTGAGAATGAGGCCAAAAGCGTCAAAATGCCGGTAAAATTTTATGGCTGGTTAGACAATAAAAGCGATAAATATAAAGAACTATTTGAACGCAGTTCAATTTTTATCTTTCCATCTGAAATGGAAAATTTCCCGACGGTGCTTTTGGAAGCGATGGCCTCAGGTATGGCCATCATAACAAGCACCGCAGGCGGCTGCCCTGAAGTCGTCGGTGACGCGGCAATATTAGTGCCGCCATGCGATTCACAGGCAATCGCAGATAAATTAAACGAAATTATAAACAATCAGGATTTACTGGCAAATTTACAGAATAAAGCTATCAAACGGGCAACTGAATTCTGCTGGGACAAAGTGGCAGAAAAATACATAGAATGCTATCGGAGTGTTATATGAAACCGATTCGTGTTCTGCATGTAATAGACCACTTGGGATACGGAGGAGCACCTATTGCCGTCAAAGGGATTGTGGAAAATATTGACACTAACAAGTTTGATATTATCGTATGTGCACTTCGAACAAATCCCATAGCCATACCATTAAAAGCTAAATTAACCAGTCTTAAGTCATCAAAATATAACCCCAAAAGCATATTCGCAATCAACCGGATTTGCCGGGAAAATCATATTGATATTATCCACGCACATCTGCGAAAGTCTATAATCACCTCTCTTGTGGCAAGTATATTTTGTAAGTCTAAGATTATTATTCAGGAGCATGGCGATATTTTCCAGGGAGGCACTGGTTATTTTTATAGATTTCTATTACGTTTTTTGGGTAATAGAGCCGCAAAAGCGATTGTGAATTCACAGGCCGCGCAAACCGCATTATTAAAAACCGGACTGCACCGTGAAAAGATTTCTGTTATTTCAAATTTCATTGACTTTGACAGATTTGACTTCAATCGGCATGACCGAAAGACGGCACGAAACATTCTGGATATCCAGGAAAGACAAATAGCAATAGGTTTTGTTGGAAGATTAGATTATTACAAAGGCGCTGATATACTTATTGATGCCGCCGCCCTCCTATGCCAGGACAACGATACTTATCGGTTCTATATCGTTGGTGAGGGTAAGGAAAGAGAACACCTTGAAAAGCAAATACAAATAAGAGGTTTGACGGGAAAAGTGACATTAATCGGCTTATATGAAAATCCAGCTGAAATTATGAGAGGATTTGACATTGGTATAATTCCAAGCAGGCAAGAAGCATTTGGAATAGCCGCTGTTGAGTTTATGCGAATGAAAGTTCCAATTATAGTTTCGCCCAACGGAGCACTGCCTGAGCTGGTACAGAATGAACAAACAGGTATAGTATTGCAAAGCCTCACCCCCGCCGACATTTCTGCCGCTATAGAAAAATTGGCACATGATAAAAATTTGCGGGATATGCTGGCAGATAAAGCCGAAGTATTCTCACAAAAATTCGACGGCCAGCAGCAAATCAAACAACTGGAAAATATCTATATCAGCCTGATGCAGTAGCAAAACAGGAATAAATATGAAAAAACAAACCGATATACAGTTTAATATTAAGGCACATAACGATGTAGCCAGACAATACCAGGAAAAACATACAGAAATATTTAATCCTATTGAGCAAAAACGGCTGGCGGAATCATTACGCAATGCGGTGAAAGCAGCTCAGACCGGCAAGGTAAAAAATCTTGTCTTTATCAGGCGGGTATCGTTTGGCGAAATTGAATCGTATTTTGAAAAAGCGAGTCTGCTTGTGAACACCAGCAGCTCGGAAGGTTTTCCGAATACTTTTGTGCAGGCCTGCAAATGGGGCGTGCCAATCCTATCTTTAACGGTCAATCCTGACGATTTCTTGGACAAATACGGATGCGGGAAATTTGCCAAAAGTGATTGGCAGATGTTTAAGAATATGCTCACAGAACTGCTTGAACCTGCTGTTGCCGCGCAATATGGCGCAAACGCTCGCTGTTATGCTATGAAAAATCATGATATATGCATAATTATTGAGCAGTACAAAACGATATTCTGCCAAAATATTCGAAACGAAAAATGAAACACATCACAGTTATAATGTCGGTTTTTAACGAGCCTCTTGACTGGATTAGCGGGAGCATAGAATCAATATTACGCCAAACGTTTAAAGATTTTGAATTTATAATTATAAATGACAATCCGAACAGGAAAGATATAAGCAATCTTGTTTCTGCCTATAAGAGCAAAGATGCAAGAATTCTGTTTATCGAAAATGAAAAAAATCTCGGTCAGGCAGAGGCAAGAAACAGAGGATTGAAAATCGCATCGGGCAAATATATAGCGATAATGGATGCCGATGATATATCGTTGCCTGAAAGATTGCAGCGGCAATATCAGTTTCTTGAAAATCATAATGATATATTCTTATTAGGCTGTTCGGCGCAAATTATGGACCGAAACGGGCAGTTAAGGGAAAAAGCAGTTAAAACCGGCAATCATAATGATATCGTCAAAAATCTTCTTACTGGAAGACTTGCTTTCTATCATCCGACAATTATGTTCAGAAATGAAGGCCTGTTATATAGAGGCAAATTCACATGTGAGGACTACGATTTTTATCTGACCCTTTTGTCACAAGGTAAAAAAAACAGCAATATAAAAGAAATATGCCTTAATTACAGAGTGTCCGGGCAAAATATCTCAATGACCAGAAAACGAAAACAGGTTATCCACGGCAAACTGGCGCTGAAATTCTACTATGAAAGGCAACAAACCGGATATGACTCTTATGATAAACTGGACTTTGGTAATGAAGAACAAATTATAAAATTCATAGGCATTCCAGCAGACAAGCTGGAGGCACTGGTATCCAGAGAACAGTTAGTTTTTGCACTTGGTGCCGGCGATTATCGGGCTGCGCGGCAAACATTTGAATGTTATAAAAAATACGGTACAAAAAAAACCGAAAAGCTGGTATTATGGCTGTTTCTGAATGTCCCATATTTTTATAAAATATATAGAAAGCTGAGATACGAGTTCTTTAGGATATGATAGGCGGCCAATATAACAAACATAAGGAAACGATACATAATTTCTGCTGGCGAAGCCTCCAGATGTTCGGCAGATACGGTGTAATCGCAATTATTTTCTTTGCCGCGGCAAAGTTTCTGACACCGGAAGATTTCGGGCTTTTCAACTACCTGCGAACTGTATTTTTTCTTTTGATGATTTTTTGTGACTTTGGGCTTTCTTACGCAGTTTCAAAATTTGTTACAGAATACAAAGTCTGCAGGCCTGAAAAACTTAATAGTATTGCCTTTACGATTGCGATATTCAGTTTTGGCATAGCAGCCATAATTTCAGTGGTCGTTACAATTTTTGGTAAAATGGTTTTTAGGGGAAATTACCTGTATATTCTTTATATGTTGCCGTATTTATTCCTAATGCCTCTCACGGATATTCTTGACGGCATGTACAGGGGATTGAAAGACTTTAAAAAACCTGCTCTCATCAGTTCCATTGTCGGTTTAGTTTCCATCGGGATTTCTCTTTTTCTGATAAGCCGCTATCGGCTTGTTGGAGCAATTTGGTCTCTGAATATAATGTATCTGCTGCTGCTCCTGTTTTATTGCGGCTTTCAGAGAAACTTTAAATTTGAATTCGATAAATCCGTTCTGGTTGAGGTGCTTAAATATGCACTGGTGCTTGGGGTGGGAGTTATGGGAGGCTTTCTTTATAGCCGAGCCAGCATTCTTATATTAAAACACTTTGGTTACGTTGTCGAAATAGGCTACTATGGGTTAATAGATACTATTTTCCAAATACTATTCCTGCCTTTTGGAATACTTGGTCAGGTTATCGCTCCCAATACGACCGCATATATTGTGGTTAAGAATGTTACAGAAATCAAAAATAAAATGGAAAAATATATAACTCTTTGTGCCATAACAGGTGTCGCGATGAGCGTGTTATTGTATTTCGGTATACCCGTTATCATTAAAAATTTTCTTCCCAGATATAATACTGCCGATTTCCTGCTGATAATGAATATCCTGCTTATTTCCCTGCCGTTTTATATCTGGGGTGCGATACTGAACCAGGGGTTCGTGGCGCCAGCCGGCTTTGCCAGAATCAGCGTCATAACAACCTTAATCTGCGGCATTCTAAATGTTGTTTTCGCATGGGCTTTTATTAATTTTTTTGGATTTCTTGCAGTATTCTGGGTTTTGTTGGGAATTCAATCCGCAAATGTTCTAATTATCACAGTGTATTTTTATATTAAAGTCGGCTCCGTTAAATTAATAATAGAACAATAATATAATAAGCTTGTGTTTATATATAGGAAGGATAAGCCCATGAAAAAACTTTCGGACTTTGGTTGCAACATATATTCCCAGTTTGGTGAGGATGGCATAATTGAACACATCTTCGGGATTTTGGGCACATCGTCTAAAGTCTGCGTTGAATTTGGAGCGTGGGACGGATTTTATTTATCAAATACGGCGAATCTTTGGACAAAGGGATGGAAAGGAATACTAATTGAGGCTGACAAAGCCAAATATAAAGAGTTGGTTCAAAACGTAAAGCAATATGATTGCTGTTGTATAAATGCCTTCGTCGGCTATGAAGGGCCGAATACTCTTGAGAACATATTAAAACAAAACGGCGTATCCGGCGACATCGATTTGTTATCCATCGACATTGACGGGGACGATTACTATATCCTTGAAAATCTGGGGGAGTTAAAACCTAGATTAATAGTCTGTGAGTTTAATCCCACTATTCCTCCGAGTATTGACCTGATACCGGAGAAAAGGAATTATTTTGGCTGTTCGGCTTCATCCTTAGTCAGGCTTGCAGAAAAAAAAGGATACCGGCTGATAGGAACAAGCGATGCAAATTGTTTTTTTGTCAGGACTGAAGATTATGGGAAATTTAAGGACTACGAAAATAATCTGGATGTGCTGATGAAGAAAGAGTATTTTACTTACTTCATAACCGGCTTTGATGGTGATTACATACTTTCAAAGAAACCAGTCTACGGTTTTCATTATCCTTCTACCCAAAAATTCAGAGGAGAATATTGCAGATTCAAAAGAAATGTGTTCCGAACGGTTTATTTTTTCATAAAAAGAGTGCTCAGTGTATTTGGTATTAAAATACGGATAGTCAATGTCCTCACGAAATCTAATGCAGGAAAATAGAATGGCACTGAAAAGTGAGTCTCACCGACACATTCAAAAAACCGGGCTAAAGATAAAAGCCTTTCTTGAAAGAATCAGAGGGATGTTTCCTTTGTCATTTTATTTCTATCAGGGACTTAGGAATCTATTTAGATACCCTGGTTTTCTATTTGATTTTCTGCGTTTTAATAAGGCGGGCAAAGGCATCCGATTTGAAATAAAACTGAAAGACCTCTATCCGTGCTTAAACGATAAAACTGCAAACACCTCTTTTGACAGGCACTATGTCTTTCACACCGCCTGGGCGGCTCGCATTCTCGCGGATGTCAAACCCGTAGAACACATAGATATATCGTCATCGGTTTATTTTGTTTCCCTCGTTTCAGCTTTTATCAAAGTGAAATTTTACGATTACCGACCGGCAGAAATGAATTTGAGAGGCCTGCAATCCGAGGTGGCAAGCCTGCTGGCCTTGCCGTTTCCTGATATGTCGGTGTCCTCACTTTCCTGTATGCACGTTGTCGAGCATGTCGGGCTTGGCCGCTATGGAGACCCCATAGATTGCAATGGCGATTTAAAAGCTGTCGCTGAACTTAAACGGGTATTGGCAAAAGGCGGCAACCTGTTGTTTGTTGTGCCCATAGGCGGAAAACCGAAAATAATGTTCAATGCCCACAGAATTTACACCTATGCACAAATAATAAGCTATTTTGAGGAATTGGAACTTGTAAATTTTGCTTTGATTCCAGACTGCAAAAACGCCGGATTTATTGAACAGGCAACTGAACAGATGGCCGACTCACAAAGATACGGATGCGGCTGTTTTTGGTTTAAAAAGAGGAGCAGACCGTGATTATCACTCGGCTTTTTGGCGGTTTGGGTAACCAGATGTTTCAGTATGCCGCCGGCAGAAGGCTGGCAAACAAACTTTCTGTTGAGTTGAAGCTGGATGTAAATTTTCTCGGAAAATCAGGTATTCGGCAGTATGCTCTCGGAGTTTTCAACATAAAGGAAAGTTTTGCCTCGGCACAGGAGATTTCCGCATTAGCGCCAAAAAACAAATTAACACAGGCAATAGCCAAAAGATGGCCAAGCCATTGGCCTAAATACTTTCAGGAAAAACAATTTCACTTTGACCCCGATATTCTTAAACTTCCTGATGATGTTTATCTGAAAGGATATTGGCAAAGCGAAAAATACTTCTCAGATATTATTCCGCTCATACGTAAAGATTTTACTTTTAAAATTCCGCAGACCGGCAGGAACAAAGAACTTGCGGAAATAATCGCATCTGAACAATCTGTAAGTATTCATATAAGGCGGGGCGATTATATTGCCGCGAACAAGTATCATCATATTTGTAATCAGGATTATTATCTTCGATGTGAAGATTATATAGAAAAAACAAATAGAGATGTTCATTTCTTTGTCTTCAGCGATGACCCTGAATGGGCAAAAAATATTTTAAGAAACATTCATCGGGTTACGTTTATTAGTCATAACCATAATAATGATTGCGAAGATATGAGACTGATGAGCCAATGCCAACACCACATAATTGCCAACAGTACATTTTCCTGGTGGGGGGCATGGCTAAATGCTAATAAAGACAAAATAGTCCTTGCGCCCAAACAATGGTTTGCCGACAGCACACAAACCGCAATTAAATTGGATGATTTATGCCCAAATAGTTGGGTACTACTATAATACCAATTGGTATTATAGAGTATAATTTCTGGAGAATTTTTTTCTTGACATAAAAGATAGCTATGGTACACTAAATTAACATGGTTAATTGAGTTGGGAAGAGGGATGGAGTAAGTCCTGTCAGTTCAAACATCCCTAGAAAAATATAATGCGCGGTCGTACTGCGTATAAAAACAATAACATTTTTTGGAAAAGGAGAAACAATGAAAACGAGTGTTTCACATCTGTCAATTATTGTACTTATTTTTCTGGCGGCCTTTAGTATTGCCTCGGCATGGACAACGCCGGTGCTGTTGAGCGGAGTAAACAGCCAATATCCTGAACTCTGGCCGACTATTTCCAACGATGGATTAACGCTGTATTTTACCCGCGGTAACACCCCAAGCCATTCTTGGAACCAGATTTATCAGGCGACACGCACAACGCAGTCAGATTTATTTTCTAATGTAACCAGAGTTAGTTCCCTGTCCTACAGTGGTCATGTGAACAATCCCTGGGTATCGCAGGACAATCTGCACATTTATTATACAAGATCGGGAGACATCACAGAAAGCACAAGAGGAACAACGTCCTCGTCATGGGGGACTGCGACCTATCTAAATGAGCTTAATACTCTTGGCGATATAGACGGCCCAAAACTTTCGGCTGATGAATTGTCTATTGTTTTTACCTTAATGCCATCCTCCACTACCAGAGTTATGTACACAGCAAGCCGAAGTAACATTAACACGTTGTTCACCAATATCAGAGTTTTAAGTGAGCTTAATACCTCAGCTCCAATCGTATCTTGCTTAAGCGATAACGGTTTAACCCTTTATTTTGACCGTATCGATAATGGCATTCGGCGTACTTATGAGAGTGTACGGCCGAGCATAACCGGCACGTTCGGCACTCCTCAACTATTGAATTATTGGCCGGACAATTACAGGCTCAATTCCTTTAGTTCAGACGGCCAAACGGCATATCTTTATCGTTATGATAATCCGGATTGGAATATTTATGTCTCACAAATTCCGGAACCGGCGACGATGGCACTGCTTGCTCTCGGCGCGCTGATATTACGGCGAAGAATGAGGTAGCTTAAATTAAAGCGATGAACAAAAAAGGACAGGCATAAAACCTGTCCTTTTTTTATAGCGGTGTGGTATCCCGAACTAACCCTTCTGTACAAATCTTTTGATATTGCGGACAGCCTGTCGGAGTCGATTTTCATTTTCGACTAATGCGATTCTCATATAGTGTTCGCCGTTTTCGCCGAATGCTCTGCCCGGAGCAATCGAAACATTCGCGTATTCCATCAAATCCATCGCGAAATCAATACTGCCCTTGCCTTTTGATTGTTCTTCCGGCACTCTCGCCCAGACGAACATCGAGCCTCTCGGTTTTTCGACCTGCCAGCCGATTTGGTTCAAGCCGTCGCAGATTACATCGCGTCTTGACTGGTATTTCAGATTCTGTTCTTCGATATCCTTGTCGCATTCGCGCATCGCGACGATACTGGCGATTTGAATCGCCTGGAAAATTCCGTAATCGTAATAGCC
>Ga0209417_1004038_pt1 | contig 18283 bp, 23 predicted proteins | sample RifGroF2_FD_184002 | JGI IMG/M metagenome (GOLD analysis project Ga0209417, IMG submission 184002) | Groundwater microbial communities from Rifle, Colorado, USA - Groundwater F2 (SPAdes) (version 2) | ecosystem: Environmental > Aquatic > Deep subsurface > Groundwater | place: Rifle, Colorado... | reverse complement strand
TATGTGTGTGTCTAACGATCATTATATCGACATGACACTGAATAAATACGAATCTCCTGTCAACGAGCATGGGGACATCGATGCCAATAACGATTACACAATACATGCTGGCGATACTATTCATGTAGTAGAGGCGACTTATTGGCATAAATCGTGTCATAACGAGTATGTTGCGGAAATAACAGACACTAAGGTTCGAGAGTTGTTTGTTGGTTTCGAAAACGTGAGATTAATGCGCATTCCCAATGAATATCACAATGATATTGATGCGCTACCGTGGTATCTGGTCGCGACAGACGTGGGCAACTTCAAAATTGGATGGCGGAATCGTGTCATCAATATCGAATATACCACTATTCCACTGGATTTCAATCGCTTGTTTGATAGCACCAAATTATCTGTAACTGTTGGCAGTAATTATATTCACGCTTGGAGCTATGAGCAGGCGAAGGAATTCTTAACGACTATTCGAACAACACTGTTACCAGTATTCATGTGCAAGATTGCCAAGTAACACGGATATTACCCAAGAATAGCTTTCATCAATGTATTGACTTGCTTGCAATTGCTTGCATCCAACTTGATTGATGGCAGGCAATATGGTATTGAGAACTTCCTGAAAATATCGACAATTGCTTGTTGAGTCTTGCTGCCCCAAATTTCATCAACCGTCAACTTGGATCCAAGTCTGTTGCAATGACTTTGCGTTGAAGCCACAATAGAATGTTCATTGCCCCACTTACTTCCGATAGTAACATGTTGCTGGAATCCTAACCAAATATCCCTAAATGCTGGTCCTGGATCAAGTTTGAGCGCTGGCGAGACATGTTCATGCCCAACAACATTCTCGAGCCCGATATTGTTACGCACCATAATATCTTGTACCAAACAAAACAATGATACTGTCTGTGGTAAACAGTATGGTGACCAGCTGAAGTGTTTCGTTGATTCACGTCCATCTATTGGACTGATTGGAACGAACATGCTAACAATATTGTCGCGTGTCAGGTTTCCATTCTCGACGATGCCCCAACCGAAGTTGACAAGTTCAATACCAATGGAATATTGATTAATACCGGTTCTACCGTTCCAACTAGATTGACCAGCATGCCATGCAATGTTCTGTTCATCCACGAGTTGAATAGTGTCCCCGTTGATATCGACGCAATAGTGTGCTGAAGCTTTACTGTTTGGGTTTTGGAATGTGTTGATAACACTATCAAGGGATTCATTAGCAGTATAGTGGATCACTATGATGGATGGGTTTTCTTTGCGCGGAACCGTATAATTCTTTGTTAATATCTTTCTCATTGGATATCCTCCTGTTTAACAGAAAGATATGTAACCAACAACCAGGCGCCTATTCCGAATCGTCATCCTCATTATCTTCTTGTGAAGCTTCACTGGTTTGCACTGCGTAACATTCTGTTGGAACCCCATTAACCTCTTTGTTAACAAGCTTGACAATATATGGGCCTTCTTGTTTGGCAGTAATATTAAAGCCAAGTCCCTTTGTCTGCTTGTCAAGCGCGTAACCAATCATCTCTACATGCTCAGGCCCGAAGTTTTTGGTAAATGCCATGCTGTGCATGATATTCTGTGTACCATCATGTGAAAGTTCATCAAAGCCATTTTTGTCAATATCTTTCAGCTCCGATAGAACTTCCTTACAGCGTGATGGTTCAGCTGCAGCCGCATAAACACCCATCGCCACGAATGCCGCAGGATCCCTATATGGTGCCATTACATAACAATGCGGTAATGGACTAATGTTGAGTTTGCTTGCTATCGCACGGTCATAATCTTCACGACTAATAACCACCATATCGCTCATGCTATTCATGCCCATTATATGCTCCTTTGTTAAATCCAATCATTGCTACCCTGTTTCGCGTTGACGTTCACGAAATCATTGAAAGAATCCGCTGGTTTAGCGTTAAGTTCATGCCATCGCATTTGGTCAAAATCCCAGAATACAGTCAGGGCTTCAATTTTCGCGCCACGACGCACTTTCTTTGGTATCAGTTTCATTATCTTATCGTCAAGCATATCCTGTGTCTGTTCCATCTCTATCACGTTATTAGCATCCCATTTTGTTTGCCTTGACAATGCAGCAAGATTGTCGTCTGTTAGTTGACTCATTGCAATAATTGGTCGTTTTGTGGATTTTCCAAGTTCACGCATCCACTTGCTTAATAATGGCATATTTTCTATTCTTGTCAAACCTTTTTCCATTTGAATATCGTAACAACTGTCAAGCACAATTAACTCTGGATTATAATCATGAATAGCAGCTTGTATACGCGATGGATTCATATCTTCTATTTCATCCATTACCCACAATCCATCATAATTCAATGTCTTTAATTCTTGAATCCTTTGCTTCAAGAATTCTTCCCCTGGGGTTCCAAGTTCACCCGATACCATATTCTTATATGATAGCTCTGTGTTGATGGCAAGAAATCGCTCCTGAATCTCGCTTATCCTCATTTCTGGGCTGACAAGCAATACTGAATGACCTTTAAGCCATGCATATGATGCAATGATTATGCTGGCCCAGCTGTTATGCACCACGATATCATTAGCAATAAAACAATGAGTATCAGGAATAGATAGGTCATAAACACGGCGACAACCTACAGCATGATAGTTTACGATACTATCCCATGTAATTTTCGTATACGATCTATCTACCATAGCAATTTTATCTCCCCTTTTTAAATTTTCAAGAGGAACCCATGAGATACTGTTTCCATCAGAAAACGCAAACCAATGCTCTGGTGTGCATGTTACTTTTTTTCCTGACAACAGAGTAAGCTCTACACAATTTTTAATCCCAGAAAAAATATAATCTGATGGCTTGATGATATATATTTTGTTATATAAATCACATGTATACACAGTGTCTGATTTGCGTTCTACAACATCTGAAATTGTTCTATATACACCATCACCACATAGAATCAGCGTATCTCCGTCAATGCACTTCCCGGTGGATGGTTTGCCAAGAAAATATGTCAACGTTCCAGGTTGTAGTCCCATACACCAACCGTTTAATGTTGGCCATGGCAATTCAATTCCTGATTCGCCACGCTGTGTGGCATGGTATTGATCTAACACTACATCAAGCTCCTGAAACATAGATTTCAGCTTATATGCCTTGTCGGTCGATACCTCATTAAGCTTTTCATACAATTCATTGATCAGTTTTCTGACAAGTTCCGAATCATGAGTTTCAAGAGCTTGTATAATTTGGTCAATGCCCGACACCTCAAGCTCATATAGGTGACGCTTCATGATATGCTGTACTGTGTATTCTAGTGTTGTGTCGATCGATTTAAAATCGCGCCCGAAACGCTTAACCACAAATTCTAGTCCTGGTAACTGTTTGTATTGTTCAAAATATTGAAACAAAAAATCAAACGCAATCCCCGCATTTCCTTTGACGTGTTCTTTGGTTACACCCATACGCTTAACCTGGTTAAAAGCATCTACACCACCATCGATGATAAGATAGATCAACCCACCGTCATAATCCAACTCCATATATGCTCCAACTTATTGATATTTAGCTTTATTGTGTAAAGATGGCTGTCAGGTTTTTGCTTGAAGCTGTGCGTTTGTCGGGACCCACAACTTTGACTGGCACTATGCATTCCTGAACCACAGACAACATGGAAGGACCAAACCTGTCACTGAATTCTTTCTTGTTTAGTTGACTTGTCATCCATGTTACTTTCTTGCATGAAGCGCGATGTTTGACTATGGTACGAATCAATTCATCCCCGAAACCTTTGCTGTCCTGCACCCCTTTGCCAATATCGTCAAGCAACAAGAAGTCAACATCTTTAGCGCGTTCCCAGACTGTTTGTTCATCATCGAATTTTGTCTTGCCCATTACGATCTCTTTTAATTCCAGGGTCTCCACAAATAACACCGTGTTGGCACGTCGTCTTGATTCCATCGCCACGACACACGCAGCCATAGTTTTGCCTGTACCGTTTGAACCATACAGAAACATACCAATACCATCTTGTGTCATCTTTTCCATATTGACAAGATATGTTTCAATGAGCTGCGATAAAGATTTAGTGACAGGTGGTTCATCGCTTATCTGCAGTTGATTGCACGTATCAATATCCTTGAATTTCGCCTGCCAGAATTGACGTGGTATCATCATGCGTTCAAGATCGTGTTCTGTTAGGTTGCGTCTATATCCTTCCATGTTTTTCCTTTCGTACACGAAACACTTTACCATCCAAAATCGCTCTCTTGTTCCTCATGCCATTCAGCGCTTGTCAGGGTTGGTTTTTTGGTTTGAATGGCTCCGAATACTGTATCGCGTATTGTCCATAACAGCCCGACACTTGGCAATCCCTTAAAGTTGAATTGGTTCCAATTTTTGGCGAGCCACATAATAGCTTGTTGTGTTGTTTCTGGCCCATAAGCTTCAAGTAACATTTTGGCAATTTTACCATCACGACCATAGGCTGGAGCTGGGCTATGGGTTAAGTTCTCAGCCAATATGATGCGGTTGGCAATCATCATATCAATTGCTTCACGAAACCAATTGCGTACCGTGTTTGCGTTAACTTCGTGTTTAGTTGGTTTCTTGGGTTTTTGTTTCTGTTGAATTGTTTCGCCGAACAATGGTAACTGTTCTGGTTTATTGATCTGCTTAGTGCTCATATGGATCGACCTTTGAAATGAAGTTGTCCTGATCAACACTATGAAGTGTCGTATTTACTTCAACATCTGCAAGCCAGAATTTTTTCTGCCAATCTTCACCTAACCGCGCTCTTTGATTCGTGCCGAATTCAATTGCCTTGAATTCATTCTCACACGTTTGAATCATTTCACGCCATCCCACTCGTTTTGAACCATTTAACCAGAACAATATCTGGTCTCCACGCCGTATCTTCATGACCTGCCTATATTGTTGATAATATACTGAATTGCCTTGATAAAATCATCAACCTTCTTTTCATCCACAACATCTTGTTCATCATTTTCACTGTTCAATATAGCACATTCCCGGAATTTATCAAAACATTCCTTACAACGAAAAGCGTTACCTCCAAGTTCTGGTATCGATAAGTTTCCACAACCCTCTGTCAGACAGATATTAAAATCGCTTGGTGTCCAGATGCGTTTTTTCAACACGTAGTCTTCACGATTAGCACGATTAATCACTGTCGTAATCGCCTTACGGTGTACCAACCTTATACGTTCGCGGCTCATTCCGATCATTCGCCCAACAGCTGCATACGAAATATTCTGCGCGGCAACCGATTCAAAAACAAAACGTTCCCGTAGTGGCAAAAATGACGATATGGTCAATATATCACGCAACATAAGGTTGGCATCCATATCACGTGGTTTAGATGATTCATAGTCAGGACTTGTGGCAAGAAATGAGGCAAGTTTGCTGGCTCCACCAACAGTGCTTTCATCCAGTCTGTTTTTCAACGTCTCTGCATTGCCAGTTTCACCATCAAAGAAATCTAATTCGTCAAGCCATACAACACCAATATTGTTTTGTATTCCGCGCCATCCATATCCGTCCTTGACAATCCATGAACTACTGAGTATAGATTTCTGCATTGTTTGTCGTATCCACCAGCTGGCGTATGTCAGGAATGACAAATTTCTGTCAAGCTCAAACTTGTCAGCCGCGATATAGATACCCTCAATGCCACTTTGCATTAAATCCATTATGTCAACATTGACAATATCGCGCTTTGACATCTTGAAATACAATCCCTTCGCCATAACATAGACGTAATACAGACATGCACCAATGAGTTTATCCATTGCCTGCTTACGCTCAAGCTCCAGAATTTTAATTTGGCGCGAGCGCTCATGTTCATCCATTTCTTGTGCGTTAATTAAATCTAGGGCGGTTGGCGCGTCAGTAATTGACGGTCTGGCGGCTTGTATGGAACGTATTAATAGTTTCTTTTCTTCTTCATTGATCTGTGTGGTATCCAGCCCTTTTGCTAGATATCCAACCTCTTTCTTGAAATTCGACATGGTAACTCGATAACGCATAATTTACTCCCACTGATTTTCATATTTACTCCTTGTCATCCTGTTTAACGAAATGTTAATGTGGCTAACATAATTCTATGTTACACGTATTTAACACTATGTCAACTTTTTTGTGAAAGAATCAGCTTTTTATGAAAGAAAGTGGAAAATAGATCAGAACATGGATTCTTGTGTCGGTTTCATTTCTTTGGTGGGTTCAATATAGAGTAAAGCTGGTCCAACGTGTCCTTTATGCCATACCGCGAATCCATGATCTATACCAGTTGAAGGAAATGCCCATCCTGTTGCGGAATTCTTGCAACGTCTCACAGAGTTTTCTTTCTTGCTATTGATTGCAGCAACATGTTCAGGCAACACCTCAAATGCAAGGCGTTTTGCAGGTTGATAGTATGCTGACAATCCCATGGCCCGTTTACCATTTGCAGCACACAGCCAACCAAATCTCATCAACAGCACTACTTCATCTGCATTCTCGAGCGACCATGGCAAAAAATAGGGCAATAAATCGAACGGTGGATTAGTTATAATGGTACGTCGCGCCACGGGTAACACCAGATCCTTGTAACCCGACTTAATGATTGTCTGTTTGGATTGTTGACATGTAGTTGACTGTGGCGCGATATCTGACAATTCTGACGCTTTGCCATTTATTGCAGCAATCATTCCACCAGCTGTCCATTCGCCATAACCAGAACAACATGGATCACAAATTACGTCACCCAACGGTTTCCAGCGTTCAGCAAGCCATTGCCATGCCCAGCGTGGTGTGAGATATGTTTCTTCTGGGAGTGTATCGACGGAACGTTTGTTTAGACCTTGTAAGCCAGCATTCATAACTATGTTCTCCAGGATTTATACCTAGATATCACATAGTCATTAATTGTCAAAACATATTGGCAAGTTACATCATCGACTAATTACCTGCAATTGATTTCTATGTCGGGCGGGACGATTCATGGGTGCATTTGATTGCAGGCTAATACCAATTCAGGCGCTATAACTTAATGGTGAATTACGGAAGCTTGTTAGGAAAAATAGCCATGGTGAATGCTGTTAGAAGTTCAGCTGTGGTTTCATTACCAAGCTCTTTGCCCCTTGCGGCCAATCCATGATCATCTGCTTCGTTAAAGAACTTAACCATAAGTGGATCTTTGAAAATATTAACCAGCTTAGTCATTTCCTCAACCGTGTAATATTCACAATACGCATTGATCAGTGTATCTTCCAGTTTTAGCTGAAGAGATTTCCCGATACCATCAACAACACGTTCAGTCAATTTCTGACTGATTTTCACGGCTTCATCACGCCATGCAGCGATGGTTCGATTGGCGACAGCTGCCAGCACGGCATCACTACCAGACAATACCATGAGTTCGCGGGCGAGCATTTCTGGAGATACCATACTATCAAGTGGACCTAAATATACCATAAGAACTCCTTTTTGTTAACTACTTCACAGCTGCCAGTATGAAAAGCAACACTGCCAAAATCCATGCTGGCGGAAAGAAACAACCTACAATAACAAAGAAAACACCAAAGAATGTTGCATAGCTTATGTTGCGTTTATGCCATGGTTTTTCTGCTTCGACAATATTTTTACCACAGTGCTTACATATCTTAGCACTATCTTGAAGATCCTGTTCAGCGCAAAATGGACATTGTTTCATATGTTGCCCCAACTTTAAGCATTATTCATGCAACTCAAGTTTTGAATCGATACCAAGTGCTTTCATTCCTGTTGAATACAATAACATGGAATTATCTTCCGGGTGAAGTTTGTATGTCCATGAATCGTTATATCCATCTGTGAGAATGATCTTTTTAAATCCAGCATTAGTAAGATTTGTCATCAGTTGGACATGACTTGTGAACTGGTAAACCCATGGGTCATTCATAAGAACATAGCGAACTTTCAATACATCCTTATATTTGCCTAGAGCTGTGAATTTAACATCAAGTCCTTTTTTGTAAAAAACTTCAGTCATTGTTGGCACCATATTTTCACGATCTTTCATTTGGGCTTGTTTAAGAACGTTTGGAACTGTCTTGTCACATACCTTGCGACATTTTTCAAGAATCGCAACAGATTTTTCGACAGCTGTCCTATTATCATCGATAGGTTTCGATAATTTCAGCTTATGCCATGCTTCTGATATAGATTTTGGTTCTGAACACAGTTTGCTTGATAAACGTATCTCTTCAGCATCCTCCAACCCCGATACTATCGTTGATTTTCTTTCATTTTCCTTTTTTTCTGCACGGGCATTTTCTATCACAGGTGCTGCATTAACGATAGACGTATTGCTTGGTGCTATTTTGACAAGCTTGTCGTATTTTTCGATTGCCCTATCGATATCTCCATCAATAATCAACTTATCCATTTCAACCGCAAGTTGTTTGGCATGAATTTCATCCTGCTTCAGACTGTGTGTGTTGGTACAGCCATACGTTTTTGCAAGAAAAATACCTGCCACCACCATCGAGAAAACAAGTATAACGCTAAAGATTCTCATAGTGCGTTCCTTTCCGATATTAACGTTTATCGTCCCATCCTGACACGATTCCATTTATTAAATCATTCCACCATCAATAAGTCTTTTCGCGAATGCCGAGATATCCAGCAAGCATTCAACAGTTGTCCAACAGTTGTTGCCATATTTCTTATCATGATAGCTGCGATACATAACCTGATCACCATCAAACATGAATTGGCCGACATAAAGTTGAAAGGTATTGGTTTCAAGCATCACTTCACCAGAAACCGCAATACCACCTTTGATGACTTTGATCTTATAGTCTGTCAAGCTCAACTCTTTTGCAAGATATTTCAGTACACGCCTGCCTTCGCACCAAAATTCCGCACGTCGCAAGTCACACCCAGCAATTTCATGTTTCATCATTTCGGCTAACTTGAATGGTTTTGGCATGGCATTTTTCTCGTATTATTGCCAATTGCATGGAACGCCATATGCTATTCCAACAGATGCAATTGATACACTATATCCTATCTTCCGAGTGTCGTTATTATACTTTATGATGAAAATTTCTGTTGGTTCACCATAATCTCTGTCGCAGAATGGGAGAGAACGATTTTCGATGCACAAATCATACCATTCAAGATATTCTGTATCGGTTATGATGCTATTTACCATATATTCATCGAAATAGAAATTGTTCATTCCATTCGAATACTCGGTAGGTGGCAGTACCTCACCAACAGGACGAATTCCAGACATAAAGTCATATATCGGTGTTGGTGGTTCATCTTGAATGTCTTCAACTATTGGCGTCATTGTTTCACCAATGATATGCGGTGAATATTCTTCATAAGTACACCCACCACATATGCATAAAGCCAATGATACCCCAAAAGAAACAAACCTTAAAATATTCATATATTTATCCTAATTAAACAAATATTCGACAGCATAGCTCACCAACACGCCTTGCTGTATCTACTATACTCCTTTGTTTGTTCCAGCAACATATCACACATTGCGAAATTGTCAAAAGTTATTCTTTGTCGAAAGCTATTCTACCCAGCCATACATCATGCCGATTGCAAGCCATATAGCTTTGGGTTTATGTTGATCGTATGCACGGAAAGTTCTCACGAAGTTAGGCGTTGGTCCTGTTTGTTCTATCGTGGCAAACCATTCATTCCTTGACTTGTCAAAATCTACTTTACCCTTGGTGCCAGCAGGATGATACGCAAAGATAAAATCATAACCATCTGGAATAGTAACTTCTGATAAGACTTTGTTTGTCAACTGTTCAATAGTTATATCGGGTTCCATCGTTCCTCTTTGCATGTTCTAAACTACAAATGACCCGTCGAATAAAAAACCACAACTATCCTTCTCAAATTGTCGGCATTCCAATGGGCGATTATCGTATATCATGCACTCATTGTTGGCATCGAGTGCGACACATCGCCCATTGGAATGTTGTTTCATAAAGACAGCATCTAGAACACCCTCTTCAACAACATATGTCATCTCTTCGGGCACGTCGTCTTGCCAGGATAATTTGACCTGTAGATAACAACAACGCCCGCAGCCCAGACATTCCATAGAACGTTCCTTGTTATTAAATATGAATTGCAGTTCAAGAAAGACTTAGGCGGGTAAAATTGAGGCTAGCGAACCTGAAGCAGGTCAACCTTCTTATCCTGTCCAACCGTACTTGTCACAAGCACGGCTATGCCCATCCTATCAAAATAATCGATAGCGGCCGGAATATTGGGCACGATAACTGCATCTACGCCATCCTCAATCGGCGGATGAGTGACTGTCTGTCCAGTAACGATGCATCCATCCTGGATTGGCGGAAATACGCGATCGGTACCACGCGTTACAATCGGAAACGGTCCCTTGACCAACAACCTCTGGATCTTACTGACTGGCCGGAATCCAGCGACGAACCAGAATGTCGGCGCGTCCGTAACGTGCTGAAGTACAGTACACGTAAAGCTGTTGTCAGCCGGATTCCTTGTCCCATTCGCAGGAACCACAAACACATTCAACCCCGCGTCAAGGGCAGCGCGAATGGCGATCTGGAAGTTCGGCACGATCACATCATCGCCAGGCTGAACATTGAATCGATTGCAGAAGATTTCAGTTGAAAGCCCAAAGTTCTTGTATCCAACAATCGGGGTCAAGGTCGTGCCATCGGCTACGAAACTCGTCAATCGCTCTTCAGGAAAGACGATGCCGCCATCAGTGCGACCCGCAAACGTATCAGAACCAGCGATAACCGTAAAACCACAAAGATTCTTCATTGCTTACTCCCGTTTCTGTTTTTTGATTCAACGTCATGCTGAATCATGTGTAAAGGATAACACACACGCCTTGAAATGTCAAGAATTATTTTTTGATTTTTGATTGATTTTTGAAAATGATGTAAAATCATAGTTTTACATATAACGGATCATCTGCATTAGACCCATGCCAGGCAGGCGAAAAGAAACATGACGTCATGTCGCGGTCTAACGGCGCGAATCCATATTTTTCCGGGTTATTTTCTGGCGCGACAGATTCTACCAGGTTACCATTTACAGCACTAATGGTGCCGTAATCATCCCAACAGTAGATGCCTACCTTTTCACATTTTCGGAAGGCACGTTCAAGAGCTTTGAATGCTTTAAGTTGTTCTGGTGTTAACGAATACGAATAGTTATCTGTGTTTTGATGTGACATTTTTGTAAACGTTCCTTATGATCCAAAAAAATAAAACAATAGGAATCAAAAATAAAACGATAGAAACCAATATTGGTGCCACTACAAATGCGACAATGCACAATAGCACAATAACAATAAGTTTTACGAACAGCACAAGCAAAATGTTTTTCCTCATATTATCCATCATTTTAAAATCCATAGATAGTTAAATTTTTTTCATGAATGTTTCAAACTCGTTCCAATCTCGTGCTGGTTTGAACGGTGGTAACGACTTAACAACACTTGCCCCATATGGCTTATCCACCAACCTGTTATCTAGCACAACCACAGCACCCTTATCGGCCGTTGATCTGATCAAGCGTCCCGCTGCCTGTGCCATTGTAAGGCTTGCAACTGGCAATGAATGACTAAACCAACCGTTTAATCCTTTCCTATCCATCTTTTCCTGAATTGCCATAACCATTGGATCATCGGGAACAGGGAACGGAAGTCTGTCAATAACTACAAGTTGTAATGCCTCGCCTGGCACATCAATACCCTCAAAGAATGACTTGGTGGCAAGCAATACTGAGCTTGTATCGCGCTTAAACTCTTCAAGCAATAGTGAACGTGATGTCTGCCCTTGAATCAATAACGCTCTATTGACAAGTTTGTCCCGCAAAAAGTCGTGCGCGCGATTCATTGTCCTGACTGACGTAAAGAGGCAAAGAACACCACCGCGTGTGCTATTGATTGCACGATACATCAGCTGTATTGTTTCACTATCATCGAAATCATTCGTTCTATCCTTTCTTGCGGGCACGAATAACATACCTTGATTCGGAATATCAAATGGACTCTTGAGTCTAATCTTTGTCGCGGTTTCTGGCAATCCAATTTCACTTGCCACGAAGCCGAATGTCCCGCCAGTCGTAAGTGTTGCACTTGTTAGGATTGTGGCACGGTCTGGCTTAAAAAGATTGACTGACAAGAAGTCAGAAACTTCAATAGGGCTTGCGTTCAGGGTTACCTTGTCATTGTTGGTATCAATCCAGCAAACAGTTTCGTCTGTCGTGCCATCCTGAAGTTTCTGTAGCGTTTTCAACAATTCGTTGCCATGAGTGACAAGAATTGTGATTTTCGCCGATTCGTCTTCTGCAATTGTGTCGCTTTTTGCGGCGGTTGACAGATCCGAGATGACGCGTGACAATGATTTCTGGGCATACTCTGTCTGGATTGTCAATGCGCCATACTTGATACGTGTTTGTGCCTGTTCCTTGCCACCACGGAATTTTTTGGGGGCTGACTGTTTGACAATATTTGTTGCCTGAATGAACATATCCTGACATGCTGACATGAACTTTTTGATAAGCTTTTCATCAGCGTGCTTTTTGGCACGGCTTGTGAACCAATGCATAGATCCTTCGCCGAACTCAACAGAGCGATAACTTCTCGCAATGTCAGCTATATTATGAGCTTCATCACAAATTAAAGCACACGATGGTGGCAGTATTTCACCACGTTCAATCTCAAAGCTTGTCATCAACATGTGATAGTTGACAACAATGATGTTCTTACTGAACATGCCTCGCTTGGCTTGGTTGGCGTAACAGGTTTCAAAGAAAGGACATTTCTTTTTGAGACACTCCTTGCCAGAAACACTGATCTTACTCCAAAGAAACTTTGGATCAAAGTCAAGCTCTTCATTGTCTCCAGTTTCGGTTGACTGCCCCCATTCAATTAACTTTTGGCGAGCATCCGACACCTTTTTGTCAGGCATCATATTCTCGAATAGATTCTCGCCTTCCTCACAGAACGACTTGAACATGTAACGACACAAATAGTTATTTCGCCCCTTGACCAGCATATAGCTGAAATCAAACGGCAAAATCTGTCGCAACATAGGCAGATCTTTGTTGACAATCTGACTTTGTAACGATTTGTTACTAGTCGCCACAATAACAGGCTGATTGTGGGCGATGGATTCCCTAATAGAATCAACAAGATACGCGATCGATTTTCCGGTGCCCGTTGAGGCTTCACAAATCAGTGTGTCACGTTTGTCAATGGCATCCGCAACTGCGGACACCATTTTGATCTGACTTGTGCGGCGGGTAAATCCAAAGTTTTCCAGAATCCCGCCTTGACCAAATACGCCTTCCAGAAAACTTTTCTGCTGTTCGTTCATGTTTTGCTCCTGTTTTGTGCAAGAATAACACATGAATGGATTTATGTCAAGAAATTTTACCAGGAATGGAATGAGTGCGGATAAATAAAGGAATATTTTGTGGATTATGTCGGGAAAAAAACATCGTGTTGGTTTATTTTGCTTTCAGTGCCATGTTGATGGAATCGAACACATTGTTAGCGTCTTTCGTCACCGACTCCTGCGTTCTTGAACGAACAGTTTTGATCATATTTTCAAGTTCCCGCAGTTCACCAATAATTTCTTGGCACAAAGCGTTCTGTCGCGAAACATCCATGTTATCGTAAACATAACAACCTGCCCCGAATAAGGGTACCTCGTTCTCCCCTTCAATAAACGAAATTTTCCAATATTCAATGATATCGTTGAAATAACCAGACGAACAATCATTCAGTCTGATACTAAAGTGTGGCGTTCGACAATATCCATGTGAGCACAGACTCTGGAAAATATAATCGCCGTAATGAATATCACTTTGATCATATTCACCAAATAGGCGATATGACTCATTCATGACTTTCGACAAATTTCCAGCCAATTCTTGACGATAAGAAAGACGATCCATCTTTCGATTCATTTCAAGTCTCCATGAAATTATAGTAAACTATAAACAAAATAGCACGGAGTCGGAAAATGTAAAGGAAATTATTTCAGGAAACCAAAGTCATAAACTAATGGTTGCAACTTATCCTCCAACACCTTGTAGGCATCCTTAAATTCTTTCCATTCTGGATATTGTTTCCACAATTCCTTTAACTGGTATGCACCAGCGTCCCATGCATTAAGGTGAAGCTCTTTTTCGGTATATTCATAATTGAAAGCCTCACGGCGCGCCATTGAACATTCCAGTAACATATTGGCAAACCGCATAACGGAAACTGCTTCTGGTGACAAATTCAGCTGATCATATATTGTGGCAAGGTATGATTCTTCTGAATTATTGATTGTGTCATGATACATGTCAGTATAGTGTGCGACATTTGCCATCATTCGCATGTCTAAGTTTTTGCGCCAGAAAAAATCATTGCGTATGGTCCAATTCTTGCCCTTGTAACTCACATCTCGCATGGATGTCTGTTGGCTTGATGAATGAAACAAACTATAAATAACACAATCATCATTCCATTGTTGATATCTTGTTGTTCTCTCGGTTTGTGGCAATGGCGCAAGGTATTCATCTTTTTGATTAATCCAGGTCTCAGAAACAAGCTTACGTACCGCGAATAATGCACAAACTTTCTTGAAATTCTGCGGTATAATAGATAAACCATGTCCATTGCTTCCAGGTGAAGAGGAAAGCCATACTCCAGTCGCACTCCATTGGAAACCATTTCCTGGTGTCGTGAGATAACCAAGTGAGCCATCCACACAACTACCACGCAAATCGCCATGTTGTTTAATTTCTAGACCGCTAGTCAGCTGTGGGGCATCGAATGTCTTCAACCCTTTAACTTCCTGCCTAACCCATTGGCTTGCCTCTTGATTATCAGAACAATACATTGTTTTTGTATCAATCTTAACTACTTGTGAATTATTGATATCTAGCACATCCAGTTTAATGTCACCAGTGGTTGTACCATTTTGCCATAATGTTAACGATACGCCCCAACGGTCGCTAACACCCGCAAAATGCGCGGCATTAAACAATGCACCAGAAACAAACTTGAATTTCTTGTAAAAGAATTCACGAAATCCCTTATAGCTACTGCTTGTCATGAACGTTGGAACGGAGTATAATACTAACGTATAGTGTCGTATGCCAAACATCTTAACAATCCTAGATACACGAAACATGAATTGTGCATATAGTTGTTGTGATGCGGCACCAATATTCTCGCTTTTCATTTCACTACTTGCAACTGTGGTGGCAATTCCTGCCTTACTAGAACCTTTTGCTCCCGCGTCATTCGCAGTACCATATGGTGGATTCATAAGAAACACAACATGTTTTCCTGACGAAACAGCATACATCAAGCGCTTAACAATAGAACTTGGCAATGTCGGGAACATTCCATCAATGTCACCATTTAAAAAGTCGAACTGTTCTACAACCGCACCTTCATTGTAATTGTTTCGCTTAATTGATTCAACGTCGGCCTGCTCAAAAGTTGACAATATCAAGTTATCAAAACTATAATCCCTGGTAAGGTTGCCTGTTCCAGCTGCTGGATCCCATACTACACATGTTTTGCGCCAATCACTTCCAAGTGTTTTGCCAATAAGATCGTAAGCAACGTCAACCCATATGCGGGGAGTATAAAATGCGCCTTGCAGACGTCGGATGCGATCCTGGATAAGTCTGTCACGAGTTTCATAAAGGTGGTCAATATCCTCGATGGTCAAAGAACTTGTATCATATTTATTGATAAAGTTGTCAAACTGGTTTCCTTTAATCTTGATATCGTATCTCCCGCCATAAATAAGCAGGTTTCCATTGCCTTTTGCTGGATTTACATGGGCTCGTTCGGGATGAAACAAGCATGCGAACATACAGTCAAGTTTATCAACTTCTGTGATTTTTTTATCGTTCATAACGTTAGTGCACCAAAAGTTGTATAGACTTTCGATGTTTTTTTCACCAACCTTAACCCTTTGCTGCTCTATAGCAATTGAATTGATACAATCGATGATTGACCGAAAGTTTGGAAGGTCGCTATTCCTGAATAGCATATATGGATAGTCTTTTTGTTGCTCTATGGTATAAACTATTCTATTATCACAACTTGATGGAGGCATATTCCAATCAAATTCCATGTCCAACAAATATTGGAAGTGTTTTGATTCAACAATAACGCATTCGTTCTTATCGCCTATCATGAATATGTTTGGAATATCAATTCCTTTATCAAGAAACTTTCTCGTATAGCATATGAGCTGTGCAATAATTGCAGCCCTTTCATGCTTCCTTGTCAATTCCCGATCCACAACATCGCAATGCAATACGCGTCTCTCTGTATCATTATGCTTCCATACCAGAAAACCATCTGTATTGAATTGCGATGTTATCTCGATATCCTTGATTTCACCTGTAAAAAGTGTCCAATACATATGTTCTACTTCTTTTTCGGTCGATGCAAAAGATAGATCCGCAAATGTCATTGATTGCCCCCTTTATTATATGTTGTCAGTTATTTTTTCTCAATAGCACATATTGATGAATATGTCAAAAAAGAATATTATCAGGCTGGAATAATGGTATTTTCCCGTACATCGGACCAGAACACAATACCGATTCTCATATCATGTGATGTTATCTGGACACCGAATGGCCAGACTTGACTTATTGTTAGCTTTGAATCGGGGGGCAAAATAAACTGTTGGTTGGTATCGCTGACAGGTATTGGTATAGTGTTGGTTACTTCAACGCCTTCAAGCTTATCGACAAGACACCACCATGGTACACTGGTTGTCTTCTTGCCTGCCGTCCCCATCGCGGTCATGAAGGCATCGTTAATACAGTACATATGGCTAGAAGCTTCTTGCGCACCATACTGTTCACTGCCAGTCATATTTGGCAATTGGCTGCCTAGCTGCTGCATCTTTTTGATGGTTTCAATTGACCGCTTCAGGGTCTCTCGGGCTTGTTTTAATTCTATTGTTACGTAACGTTTCATATTGTTATTCTCGCACGCCGCAAAATTGCCTGTTGGAAAAGTGGACCATCAACAGTACGTTTGTTTTCACTTAACATCTGGCCAGACATGAATTCAAGATGTTTGTTTGTCAGGTTGCGCGCACGTAGATATTTCAGAAAGCAATGTACAGGTATTTCTGTGTCGCCTTGAATGGTGAGTATTGCCATACAACGGTTTCTACCTTCATGCCCCACAATACGTGCTATTGATTGCATGTTTGTATCCAGCTCAATGTTTAGGCTGGGATTGCCAATTGGTTTGCCGTCTTGTATTGATTGCACCATAAATGGCATAGATGTTGGCTCAACAGTCAACTTAGCTGCAAGCTTCAAGAATGTAGATGGTTTCATGTATGCCACAAAGCCAAGATAATCAATCTCTTCATTGTTTGGCGTCGAACCAATTCCATACCTTGGATCGAATGTAACCTTACCCACCTTTTCGGCCGACTCAGCCATATATAAAGTTGTCGTTTTAATCCTTTGTTTCATAACATAACCAATACATCCGCTTGTGCTATTGATTGCACGTCAGCTAGCTGCTCGTCAACTTGTTGCGTTTCAACTTGTTCGCGGGGCGAGAATAGATCTAGTTGATTGGTATTGCGTTCAGCTTCACTTATGATGAATTCTAGTGACTCAATAGAAGACTTGTTGGCACGCTCAATGATGCCAGTGTCTTGAATGTGGAATTTACCAGTATTCTTTTCAATCCTTGTCTCACGGTATACCAATCCATCATATTCGTCTTGTGTCAAGAATCCATTTTCCAGCAACATATTCAGTCGCCCCAGGTCAACTGTTTCAATAACAGCCATGGAAAGTGGTATACCTTTTTCGGCCAATATCTTCTTTACACCATCAAGATCTGCACCAGTTACTTCAACAATTTGTTCTTGTTTATCATCGTAACGCCTGGCAATCACATCGCCAATCTGATGGTCACGCCAACTTGTTGTTTCATTTTTATTGGTTTGTCCCGCTTCGGCGTCACGACGTAATTCTGTCTCTAAACGCTTCAGTATCTTGTTACAATAACTTGTCGTTGATTTTAGCAATGACGCAGCAAGGTACCTATCCTCTTTGGTGGATAGCGGTATAGCGTCAATAAGTTTGCGGACTTGATAAATGGATTTAATATAGGCAAGTGACATAATGCTCCCTTTCGATCATATTGTTATTGTATGCAATATGACACAAAAAGTCAATTATGTCAAAGAACAAGACGTGGCT
>Ga0209417_1004037_pt1 | contig 18285 bp, 19 predicted proteins | sample RifGroF2_FD_184002 | JGI IMG/M metagenome (GOLD analysis project Ga0209417, IMG submission 184002) | Groundwater microbial communities from Rifle, Colorado, USA - Groundwater F2 (SPAdes) (version 2) | ecosystem: Environmental > Aquatic > Deep subsurface > Groundwater | place: Rifle, Colorado... | reverse complement strand
TTTCCATGTATTCACTTAAAGATAAATTTGATTGGGTATCTGTGGGAGGCGGAGCAATGCTCGAATTTCTATCTAAAAAGACTCTTCCAGGGATCGATATTCTTCTTAAATGACTTTAAAGATTTACTACTGATCTCTTTGTCTTGGAATAAGATTGAGATGAATTTTTGGAGAGTCATTTTGGGTTCCTCTCCGTTTTTGTAGAAAGTTCCTCCATTCATTGGATAGAAGAAATGCGCATCGTTTTTTGTCAGGTCACCTTTAACCATTTTTATAATTTCTATTTGCGAGATTTTTTGCAACATTTTAAAAGTTCCTATTTTTTTGAGTCTGCGGAAAGAGTAGGTGTACTTTGGATCTCTTAACATTTCAAACTTGAAGCCCATTTTATGCGCTCTTCCCAGCATGTCTTCACCCTCTCCCCATGGAATATCGGTATTAAATCCTCCCAGGGTTTGAAATATTTTTGTTTTTATAAAGATCATGGATTCCAATATGTATGGCCTGCTGGCATTTTTGTTTATTTCCATAAAGATATTCATTAATGTGGCTGTAATTTTGTCTTTTTTTAATCTGCTGTCCGGTACTATCCATGAGGACAGGATATCGGGACTATATATCTCGACGTACTCTTTTATTTTTTGCAAATAGTCTTTTGGAATGCGGTTGTCGGCATCCATAAAGACTGTCCATTCTGACTGAGAGTGCTTGGCTCCCAGATTCCTCTGATAAGAAACATTCTTTTTGTTACTAATAACCACCCTGGCATGGTGCTGCCTGGCGAGCCTTATTGTTGCGTCGCTCGACATTGCATCCACAACAATGACGGAGAAATCATTGAAAGTTTGTTTTTCTAAGTCGCTTAATAGGGTGGGAAGACGCTTTTCCTCGTTTAGCGTAGGAATAACAATGGTGAAGAAAGTTCTTGTCATACTCCTGCATTATATATTATGGCCAAAGCTTCTTAAATATTTTGTGATTAAACTGTATAATGAATTTAATCTGCTCACATGGTCAAAATTGGTATAAATGGTTTCGGGAGAATTGGGAGAATTGCTTTCAGAATCGGAGTTCTAAAACACTCCGACGAAATTCAGTTTGCTGCGATCAATACTTCAGGCAGCATGCCGGCTTCAGGTTGGGCACACTTAACTAATTACGACACAATGTATAGGGCATTCCAATACAAAGTTAATGCTAAAGACCTCAAAGATCCTAAAGAGGCAACGGACGAAGATCCTTTGATAGGGGATATCTCGATTCCTGAAAGAAATATCACTGTTCCGATTCTCGTTCAAAGGGATCCGGCCAAAATTCCCTGGGGAAAATACGGAGTTGATGTGGTTATTGAATCAACCGGCGCATTTACTAAAGAAGAGGATGCAAAAAAACACGCAATAGGCGGCGCTAAAAAAGTTGTCATTTCAGCTCCCGTAAAAGGCGGAAATGTATCTACCTACATAATCGGTGTAAACGAGACCGATAACATGCCTCAGATTATTTCTAATTCATCTTGCACCACCAACTGTGTCGCACCGGTCGCGTCCGTCATGCATTCTAAGTTCGGTATTAAAAAAGCCTTGATGACAACCGTTCATAGTTATACAGATGATCAAAATTTGCAGGACGCCTCTCATAAGGATTTAAGGCGTGCACGCGCGGCTGCTCAAAATATTATTCCCACCTCAACCGGTGCCGCGATTTCAACGACAGAAACCATTCCGGAACTGAAAGGGCTTTTTGACGGAATGAGTTTAAGGGTTCCTACAACAACGGGATCCATTACCGACTTTACCATGCTTTTAGGACAAGACGTTACAGTAGAAGACGTAAATAATGCGTTTATAGAGGCCACAAAAAATCCCATATACAAGGGAATAATTGCCACAACTGAGGAACCTTTGGTTTCAACTGATATTGTAGGCCGAAGCGAGTCGGCAATAATTGATCTTAGCTTAACACAGGTTGTTGCGGGAAATCTTGTTAAGATTTTTGCCTGGTACGACAACGAATGGGGTTATGCCAATCGTTTGGTCGAACAGGTCATCAGGGTCGGAAGAACTTTGGGGGGTACTAAGGCGCCCACAGACCCGATCTCTCTATCATACGCCCCCAGCCGTTAACTCTGTTCTTTGTTATATGGAAGAATTAAATAAATATTCCGGTAAAAGATTTATTAAAAATATTGCATTTTTTGGGGATGCTAATATCTCCGAAGCTGATGAAACCTATATTCAAGCATTTGATGTCGCGGAAGCTTTGGCAAAAAAAGGGTTCGTGATAGTTGACGGTGGAGGACCCGGGGTAATGGAGGCGGCAACAAGCGGAGCAAGAAAAGGAGGAGGAAAAACAATTTCTATTACTTTTGATCCGGTTGGGGCGGTGGGATATGAAGGGCGTTACATAAAAAATGTAACTGATACCGAAGTTGTAACAACAAACTATATTGACCGCATGTTTAAACTTCTTGAATATGGAGATGTTTTTATAATTTTCAAAGGCGGAAGCGGAACAGTATCGGAATTTGGGACTGCCTGGGTTTTGGCGAAGTTGTATTTTGGGCATCACAAACCAATAATTCTTTACGGGCACTTTTGGGCAGAAATTCTGGATACTTTTAGAAAACACATGAACATTGATAGTACCGAGATGAGTGTTTTTGAAATTTGTTCAACAAAAGACGAGGTGCTAAACGCCATAGACAGATTTGAAAAGAGAAATTCTGGATACTTTTAGAAAACACATGAACATTGATAGTACCGAGATGAGTGTTTTTGAAATTTGTTCAACAAAAGACGAGGTGCTAAACGCCATAGACAGATTTGAAAAAAGAATTTCTGAGAGGGATCACTCAAAAGACGGCGATGGACACTTAGATCAAGCCTTTAAAGTTTAATCAGTTATGCCACAAACGAATGACGAACTGGTAAAGATTTCGCTTCAGGTAAGAAAAGAGATTCTTAATATGATTTATAAAGCAGGGTCGGGACACCCCGGAGGGTCGCTTTCTGCTGTTGAAATATTGACCGCACTTTATTTTGACATTTTGGGGACAGATGATCGATTCTTTTTATCAAACGGACACATTTGCCCTGGGCTCTATGCCGTTATGGCGGAGAAGGGAATTATCGAGAAAAGTTTACTTTCAACATATACGGAATTAGGCTCCGTTCTTCAGGGTCACCCCGAGCGTACAAGACTGGATGGCATTGAAAATACTTCCGGTCCCTTGGGACTTGGGCTTGCTCAAGCTGCAGGATATGCCGCCTCTATGAAAATGGATTCAAAAGAAGGATTTATCTACTGTATGACAAGCGATGGGGAACACGATGAGGGAAATCATTGGGAAGCTGTCAATTTTGCGGCGAAATATAAACTCTCAAATTTGATTCAAATAGTTGATAAAAACGGGATTCAAATTGAAGGAACCGTTGAAGAAATAATGCCCCTGGGAAACTTAAAGGAGAAATATGAAGCTTCAGGTTGGAATGTCATTGAAATAGACGGACACAATTTCAGTGAGATCCGGAGAGCGGTTGAAGAGGCAAAAACCGGCAAAGACAAACCAAGCGTGATTCTTGCAAAGACAATATTCGGAAAAGGAGTCTCTTTTATGGAAGGTAATCCCGATTGGCATGCTAAAGCACCAAACGATGAGGAATTTAATAAGGCAATGGAGGAACTAAGATGACGGATTTAAAATCAATGCGTGACGGATTCGGCGAAGCACTGGTTGAATTGGGGGAGAAAAATAAAAATGTTGTTGTTCTGACGGCGGATTTGGCCGACTCGACCAGGGTAAAGGAATTTGCTGAAAAGTACCCTGGGAGATTTTTCCAGGTGGGAGTTGCCGAGCAGGCACTTGTAACTGTTGCGGCCGGCATGGCTGAGGCGGGAAAAATTCCATTTACAACCTCGTATGCAGTTTTTTCTCCGGGGCGAACTTTTGAACAAATAAAAGTTACTGCGGCACTTAGTAATTTACCAATCAAAATAATTGGGGCTCATGCCGGTTTTGGTGCCTCAATGTACGGAGCAACACACCAAAGTTTGGAAGACATCGCACTTATGCGTGTAATTCCCAATATGATTACTGAGGTTCCTGCGGATTATTACGAGGCCAAAAAAGCAACTTTTGCGATCGCCGAAAACGGCAAACCATCCTATTTAAGATTAGCAAGACAGGATTCCCCGGTTATTACAAATGAAAATTCAAAGTTTGAAATAGGGAAAGCGAATATTTTAAGGGAGGGCAGAGATCCACAGGTGGCCATAATCGGCTGCGGACCGATTCTTTCAGAAGCCCTGGTAGCAGCAGAGGAATTAAAGGATGTCGGCATAGAAGTCATGGTTATAAATAACCACACAATTAAACCGATCGACGACATTGCAATTACAAACGCAGCAAGAATCTGCGACGCCATAGTTACGGTTGAAGAACATCAGGTAATGGGGGGATTGGGGTCTGCGGTTTCCGAAGTTGTAGTACAAGGACATCAAGTTCCGATGGAGTTTGTGGGGGTTAAGGATTCCTTTGGAGAATCTGCTAAAACTTATCAGGAACTCTGGAAAAAGTTTGGCTTAACAAAAGAAAATATTATTGAAGCGGTTAAAAAAGTAATTATCCGTAAAAACTCCTGAGTTACGATTAGAAAGATTTATTCAATGTTTGCTCTTGGGTTGGATTATAGTAGAAATCACACAAATCTACATTTGTAATTTCCTCACCCACCTTGATTGTAACAGGTATGTTTATGTGTCCACTGTCCGGAGTGCACTCGTTGGTATGCATTGTTTTGGCACATTCATCATAATAACCCGAGGTAAATATGCTTGTGTCCTTGGTGCTGGCGTGTGCTTGGTACCTGATATGATATGTTCCCACCGGCAATTCAAAAGAATAAGTTAAACCTCCACCATTGAAAGTTCCTTCGTAAGTTTGGGTGTAAGTTTTGCCCGAATCCAACTCTTTGGCTACTATTTCTCCCGGAGGCAAGAAACTAGAAGGGTAACAAAGCTTTCCGGATACAGTGCCAACGCTGGTGATGATTGCTTCTGCTGTTGGAACGGCACTGGTTGTTAAGGTGGATGTAGGGGAAGGCGACGGAGAAGGAATTGGATTAAAATATTTATATCCAAAATATCCGGCGAATACCAAAACTATAAAAACCAGTACTACCAAAAATCCTTTTTGTTTCATTATGGACACGGCGCAAACTCACAATTAGGTCCGGTTCTTCCCACACTACTTCCATCGGGACAGATTTTGGCTTCAAGCGTGCAGGCCTTTTGTGTCGGGCTTGCTGAATTTGTAGCATCTATGAATGTAAAAGTGGAGAGGATTTGATCCACTTCTGTACCATGCTGTGGAAAATAAGTTGTGGAACCTTTATTAATCCATTCACTGTAGGATAAAACCATTTGATAACCACCCTTGACTAGATAGATGCTTTGAGAGATAAGAACTTTTGGCTGTTGGGTTGGTACCGGCTCTGGTTGAGAGGTTGTGATTTGATATCCTTCGTAAGTGCCTACTATCTTAACTCCCTCGGAAATTACCGTGACTGGATTTTCAACGTTTTGACTAATCAAATCATTCTTTATTTCCAAAGCAAAATCTTTTCCTGTTTTTGCGTCAGACTCTCTTGGGGAAATGGTAAATAGGTATGTTGGGATGGCTTCTGATCGGTTCTCTGCCGTATCAGGGTAGAACCATATATTTGGTTTATTACTTTTTGCATCGTAAATCCAACTGGAAGGGTACTTTAAAGTAATGCTATTGGCGGCATCTGTATATATTTTCCAATCTGCAGTTGGATTTGGGGTTTCTAGAGCAATTGGGGATGGGGTTGGAAGAAGCGCAACCTGTTTTTTAAGTTGGGAATTTTGATAGAAAAAGAATACAGTAGTGCCCAATAGTAAAATTATCAGAATAAACATAAAAGCAACAAGTTTTGCCGAACTTAATTTGACTGAGGGGACATCCTGGGAAGTATTATTTACCGGAGGAACATTAATGCTAGATGTGGGTGATTGGACAGGACTTTCTTCCATTGATTAAATATACAACGTTTAGAATTTTATTGGAATCTCAAAAACTTTTAAGTTTGCAGGATCGCCGCTTGGGTTATCATTTTCCAAAACCAAAGTTCCCGAACCTGTAGCTGCCCTGAATGTTAAAGTTGCCGTGAAGTCTACAGGTTCCCCTGATTGCCAACTTCCGGGAAGTACTTCTTTTGCCCCCACCTGGGCGATTATATTTTTGTCCGAATCAAGTACTCTTATCGGGAAGGTTCCTTCAAACATCCACCCGGCAGGAACATTTCCGGTAACTTTTAGAGGACTTTTTACTTTTGATCCTGCAGAAGGCGATGAAACAGTCGGAACACCCAGGGACGGCTCTGCCGAAGGTGTTGATACCGGGGTGGAAGTTGGGGTATCCCGGTAAACTGCCAACCTTTGCTTTAGTGTTTGATTTTGGTTGTAGAGGAAAATAATTACACCCAGTGCCGAAATTATAAAGAGAGCAACACTCAAAACAGTTACCCAATGATTAGCATGGTTTTTGGGCGAGTTTAAAGCTTCGGGATTCCCGGCAATGGGGTTAATAGGATCCATATTTAAGAATTTTAGCATAATCCGCTTTACTCAAGAAGAGATTGGTTTTAAACTGATTGATATAACATTTGTTATGAGAGAAACTGTCCAAAAACTACTAGCCGAAGGGCATGGGATTCTAGCAGCTGACGAGAGTTCTAAAACCATTGATAAAAGGTTTGCCTCACTAGGCATTGAATCCACCCCCGAAACACATAAGAAGTATAGGGAAATGCTTTTAACTACCCCGGGAATTGAGAATTATCTTGGTGGTGTAATATTTTTTGATGAAACAGTCAGACAAAAAGTTGGAGAGAAAACTTTTCCGGAATATTTGACGGAGCGGGGAATCGTTCCCGGAATTAAAGTTGATGAGGGTTTAGAACCTTTTAACGGCAGCGAAGAAAAAATCAGCAAAGGACTTGAGGGTTTGGACGAAAGACTAAAGGGGTATAGGGAGATGGGCTTAAAATTTACAAAATGGAGAGCCGCGATCCAAATCTCCGACATTTATCCAAGTGAACCATTTTTAGGGGAGACTGTTGAACGTTTGGCAACTTTTGCTGAAATTTCCATAAAAAATGACTTTGTTCCGATTGTTGAACCGGAGATACTTCTTGATGGAACTCACACAACAACGCGCTGTGACGAAATTGAGACCAAAGTTCTACAGGTTCTTTTTGGCAGACTTAAATCAAAAAATATTGATTTGGCAAATGTTCTTCTTAAAACCAGCATGGTTCTTCCGGGGAGAGACAGCGGAGTAAAAGCGCTTCCACTGGAAGTTGCCAATGCAACACTTAGGGCACTTGGAAAATCAGTTCCTCAGGAATTGCCCGGAATAGTTTTTCTTTCCGGTGGACAAACACCTGAAGAAGCAACAAATAATTTAAATGAGATAGTGAAGCTTAAAGGTAGTGCTCCATGGGTGTTGTCGTTTTCTTTTGCACGGGCACTCCAAGAAGAAGCAATGCAGGAGTGGGGAGGTAAAGATGAAAACGTAGCCGTTGCTCAGGAAAAATTTATTAAACGATTGGAAAAAGTTTCTAATGCCCGAAATGGAAAACTCTAGCCTAATTTCAGGAAATTTTGATCTGCTTTCTGTCGGAGACGCCTCAATAGATGTCTTTATGACGCCAACAGAAAGCGAGACTATTTGCCAAATAGACACAAAGGAGTGTCTAATTGCTTTTTCCTATGGTGAAAAAATCCCTGTTAAAAACTTGGAATTTTCTACGGGAGGAAATGCGGCAAATAACGCCATTGGGACAAGAAGGCTCGGAATTTCAACAGGGATTGTTTTGACTTTGGGTGAGGACAATATCGGCGAGATGATAGTTAAAAGACTTAAAGATGAGGCTGTTGATGTAACTTATGTAATTCAGCAGCCGTCAACCGCTTCAAATTATTCAACAATAATAAACTATCAGGGAGAACGAACTATTTTTGTTTATCATGCTCCCAGAAGTTACGAGTTTCCGGTAAAGCTTCCGGTTACACCCTGGGTATACCTTACCAGCATGGGGGAAAGTTTCAGACCGTTTTATAACCATTTAGTTGATTGGTTAAAAGCTAACCCGCAAATAAAACTCGCGTTTAATCCCGGAAGTTGGCAAATGCGGGCTGACTTTAATGACATCAAAGATGTTGTGGCACTTACTCATATAATTTTTGTTAATAGGGAAGAGGCGGAAAAGCTCACCAATTTCGGAGAATCAGCGGATAAAGACAGGGAACTACTCATCGCGCTTTCCAAACTCGGCCCAAAAATTTGTGTGATTACGGATGGCTCGAAAGGATCATTTGCCTATGACAGCACAACCGGAAAGTTTTTTAAAGCCGGAGTATTTCCGGTAGATGCTTATGAAAGAACAGGTGCAGGGGACGCATTCGGTTCAGGAAGTTTGGCTGCGCTAATACACGGAAAGACGCTCGACGAAGCTCTTATATGGGGAACGTGTAATTCAACATCGGTAATTGGTTATACCGGTTCACAAAAAGGTCTTTTAAATTTTGAGGAAATGAATATATGGTTAGCACGGGCTAAAAGCAGCGGGGTTAATGTTGTACAATTTTAGTCTGTAGAATATTTATATAAATTATGAAAGTTTTTGTTACCAGAAAAATTCCAGGAGATCACTTAGAAAAGCTTAAAAGCGAAGGCTTTGAAGTTCATGTGTCTGATGATAACAGGATTCTTACAAACGAGGAACTTTTGGCAGGTATTACCGGCGCGGATGCGGTTTTGAGTTTATTAACAGATAAAATAGACGGTGACGTAATGGATGCTGCCGGCCCACAACTAAAGTTAATTTCCAATTATGCAGTAGGTTTTGACAATATTGATGTTGCCGAAGCCGCCAAGCGGGGGATAATTGTTTGCAACACTCCTTCAGATGAAGTAAATGAGGCCGTCGCAGAGCACACGTGGGCACTTATTTTAGCCCTGGCAAGACGTGTTGTTGAGGCGGATGAGGCAACCCGTCGGGGTGCATATAAAGGTTGGGAACCGGATGTTTTTTTGGGTACCAATTTGATTGGAAAAACTTTGGGTATAGTTGGTTTGGGAAGAATCGGCTCAATGGTCGCCAGAAGGGCAGCAGGTTACAAAATGAATGTTTTGTATAACAAACGTGCCCCGGATCCCGAGGCCGAGCGTGAACTTGGAGTTAAATTTGTCACTTTGGACGAGCTTTTGTCGTCAAGTGATTTTATTTCGCTACATGTTCCGTTAACTCCCGAAACCAGACATATGATTAATAAAGATACTTTTGCCAAGATGAAAAAGGGATCCTATCTTATAAATACAGCCAGAGGACAAATTGTTGACGAGAGGGATTTGGTTGATGCATTGGCTTCTGCGCAGATTGCCGGTGCAGCGCTTGACGTTTTTGATAATGAGCCGAATATTTCTCCGGAGCTTATTGCCAACCAAAAAGTGATTACAACTCCACATATAGCTTCGGCTACATGGGAAGCCAGAAATAAAATGGGGGAACAAGCTGTTAGCGCTATAATTGATACACTTAAAAACGTTAAACCTCAAAATATGGTTGACGAAAAAGTTTGGGATATAAGAAGGAAGTAAAAACTCCATATGTCTATATTTGGGAAAAAGGAAGATCAATTTGAAGAAGAGGAAAACCTGGAAGAAGGGCGTAAAATTACCAGGAATCTCAAGGATTTAAAATCAGAGAATAAAAAAAAGAGAAAAGAGCCACCCAAGCCTTGGGGTAAAAAAGAAAGATGGCTGATTCTTTTGGTGCTTCTTGCGACAACCATTGCTTCAGCTATACTACTTTTTACCAGTTCTTTTGAATTTAAGTCTGAAAAACCAAAAATTTCAGCGCCTAAGTTTAATTTCAATTCGATAAATATTTTTAAAGGTGAGACAATAGTAATTGAGAAAAAGTAAAATGGAAAAACTTACATCTCCGTTTGAGATAATCAAAAATTCGTGGGAGGTTTTTACCAAGAAGCAAAATTTTGTTTATTTGGTTAAAATTTATTCACCGATAGGATTTTTAACACTGATTTCCCTGGCGTTTGCTTACGTTCCTTTTTTTGTTAAATTCTTTGAGACATCTATGGGTGATGCTGTGATGTTGATTTTTAACATTCTTTTTATCGCTTTTGCGATTTTTATAAACCTATCGGGAATTATTGCAGTTATGGGGATACTGGACGGTAAAGTATTACAAGTAAGAAGTGTTTATGAAAAAGCTTTCTCAAAATACGGTAAATTTTTCCTTTTGACGATTGTTATTTTCTCACTCTATATATTGGGGCTGATTTTACTGATTGTTCCTCTTATCCTGTTTATAGCCTGGTTTTCGTTCACCGAGTTTGTCTATGTGGAGAAAGAAACCGGAATTAATGCATCACTTACCGAAAGTAAAAAATTGGTAAAAGGAAGGTTCTGGAAAATTTTTTGGAGAATATCAATGTTTGGACTCTTTTCTGTTTTATCGCAAATAATACTGACTTTCTTGCCTTATGAAATTGGAACCATAACATTTAACCTTATCGGGGCACTTTACCTTATTCCGCAGATTCTTTTATATAGAGAAGTATCCTCAAAGGGAGCCGTTAACGGGTAAATCTTGTACTGGCACCCGAATCCAAGATGTTGTTTTTATCCTTTTTGTCTTTCTTTTGACTGTCCGGTTCGGTCTCGGGGACACAGTGTCTGGTTGGCACTCCTTCATCCAGAAACCATTCCTGTCTGGTAGTACATCCATTACACGGAAGTGTGCCTGTTGTTGTACAAATGTTGATTTTACTGACACCATCCAGTGCGTCCCAGTCAACCGACGGTTCCCCGTTTAAAATTGTTGTCATAATCTTGTTCCAGATAGGGGAAGCCCCTGTTACCCCTGAAGCAACACGGCTCATTGGGGAGTTGTCGTTATTACCAACCCAGGTAAGAACCAGGTAGTTTTGATTATAGCCAACGGTCCAGTTGTCTCTGAGGTCATTACTGGTACCTGTCTTGACGGCCACTTCCGGATGATTTTTGACAACAAGATAAGAATTAAAACCAAACTCCGGAGCACGGGCAAAATTGTCCTTTAGAATGTCTGTTAAGAGAAAGGCTATCCGGGGATCAAGTACTTCTTCTGCCTCCGGGGTACTTTTTTCCAATACTCGGCCTTTATAGTCTTTTACTTCCAGTATGGATATAAGCTCCGGTTTCTTACCGGAATTGGCAATTGTTGCATATACCTTGGAAAGATCCATTGCGGTAACACCCCCGCCACCGAGGGTTAAAGACAATCCGTAATCGTTGATGTTATTCCATGTTGTGATACCCATTTTTTGACCCTGGTCGATCATTTTTGTAACCCCATATGAGGCTAGGACTTTAACTGCAGGAATATTCCGGCTTTCTGCAAGCGCAGTTCTTAAAGTTACTCGTCCGCGGTACTGTCCGTCATAATTTACCGGAGAGTAGGGGGTTGTTCCGGGTGTGTAAAAAGTAATAGGTGAATCATCAATAATTGATGCCGGAGTAAGTCCGTTCGAGAGCGCATAGGCATAGTTAACAACCTTAATTGAGCTACCCGGTTGTCTGATGCTTGTTAGCACATTTACGTTTCCGTCCTCTTCAACCGCAAAGTAATTTTTTGATCCGACCATCGCGAGAATTTCTCCGGTTTCGGGACTTATGACTAATGCGGCTCCGTTTCCGACATTAAGACCCCCCAACTTATCAACTTCGCTTTTGACTATTTGTTCAGAGGCTTCCTGGATTGATAAATCAAGACTGGTTGTTACCTCAAGCCCCCCTTTTTCAACAATTTCTTCTCCATATTTATCTACCAAGATTTGCCTTATATACATTACGAAATGTGGTGCTTTAATACCGGTTTTTCTGGATACAAAATGTAGTTTTTCTTCGGCTGCCGAAAGTGCTTGTTCCTCCGTTATGTATTTATTTATTACCATCAGATTTAAGACCTCCCTTTGTCTTTCGAATGCGAGTTCCGGATTCGATCCAAACGGTGAGAAAGTTGTGGGGCTTTGAGGAAGTCCTGCCAGAAGGGCGGCTTCTGCCAAGTTAAGATTTTCAACACTTTTACCAAAATATGATTCGGATGCTTCTTCTATTCCGTAAGCTGTTCCGCCGTAACTGACCTCATTCAGGTACATTCCAAAGATTTCGTCTTTGGTGTAGATAGTCTCAATTTGGATAGAGAGTATTAACTCCCTAATTTTACGGGTCAGTGTTTTTTCAGACGAGAGAAGTGTGTTTTTTACCAATTGCTGGGTAATCGTTGAGCCTCCTTGGATGGATCCGCTTCTCAAGTCTTGTATTATTGCCCTAAAAATTCCTTTGACTGAAAAACCCGGGTGAGAATAAAATTCGGCGTCTTCGGCAGCCAGTGTTGCAAGTTTTACACTATCAGGAATCTGAGTTAAGGGAATAATGGTTCTGTTTTTATCCTTGTAAATTTTGTAGAGCAAATTCCCGTTTCTGTCGTAAATTTTAGTTGAGACTTCCGGGTTTCTTGACGCCAACTGCCTGGGGGAGGGCATATCTTTAACGATAAAAAAATAAAAGGCAAAGCCTGTAAATAATATTGCCATTAAGGTTATAAAAATAGACAGTTTGATTTTTGCAAACCTAAGCTTTGGAAACCTAATTTTTTTAGGCTTAGTTTTGTGAGGTTTTTTGATCTTTTTTGCTTTTGTCTTGCGTCTTTTTTTGAGTTTAATTGAACCGATTTTACTGATTACAACTAGCGGAAGAAAAATAAGACAGGAAAGGAGGAGATAGATAGGCTTCCCGAGCGCGGACAATATACTTTTGATAACCTTTGTCATTTTCCAGAGATCTACTTCTTTTCCCGCGAATTGTAACAGCAAAGCTGTGGAAATAACAGACGAAACTATTTAGAAGGGGTAATTTATTGTTGCCGACGAGGAAGCGATGGGGCAATTCAGACAAAAGATTGTCCCATCAGGATCGGTGTAAATGGATTTATTTTCTGTGTGAACCTGGTCAGGGGGATCTGTCGGTGAAGCCATTCCACCCGTAGCATTATTTATCAGTATATCTTGATTAACTATGTTTGAGATTGCCGGAACTGTGCCTGACAGGAAGTATTCGAATCTCGTGGGACATCCGGGATTGCCCGGATCCTGAGAAGGTGGGGTTCCTCCGGTATCGGCACAGATTGTTGATCCGACCACTCCATCCGGCTGTTTCGGCCAAGCATGACCCTTTTCATCCTTGCTGTAGGCTCCGGCCTCTGCCTTGGCGAGCACGGTTTTCATTATTTTGTTCCAGATGGGGGAAGCGCCGGATACTCCCGATACAGCACCTCCCATTGAGGAGTTGTCGTTGTTACCGACCCAAGTAACAACCACGGCTTGTGAGGTATATCCTATCGTCCAATTGTCACGCCTGTCGTTCGTTGTTCCGGTTTTAACGGAAACTTCAGGATGCCCCGACACGTTTAAGAAGGAACTTGTTCCGAATGCTGCGACTCTCGCATTGTTGTCGTAGAGCATGTGAGAAATTAGAAATGTAACGGCAGGATCAAGAATCCGGTTGCCGGTTAAAATATTCTCGTTTGGATTATATTCTTCCAAGACATTTCCTTTCCAATCGGTCACTTTGGTGATTGCTACCAGTGGCTGCTCTACGCCCTGATTCGCAAGAACACCAAAGGCGACTGCCATGTCGTATGGTCTAACCAAAATTCCTCCCAAGGTTGCGGAAAGGCCGTAATCTTTAGGTTCTGTGAGAGTTGTCAGACCCATCTGCTTTGCAAAATCAATGAAGTTTTCAAGACCATTTAACGCCAGAATTTTAACCGCAGGGATATTGTAAGAATTTCCCAATGCAAACCTGGTTTGTACCAGACCATGATAAGTCCCGTCGTAATTCACAGGACAATAGCTGGGTTGACCTGCGACTTTGAAACAGGTTGAAGTGTCAATAAAGGCTGTTGCAGGGGTAATTTTTTGATCCTTAATAGCCAAAGCATAATTCAAAGGTTTAATCGAGCTTCCCGGCTGCCTTTGGGAAAGAATAACATTAACTTTACCGTCCTCGTCTTCCGCAAAATAATCTTTTGATCCAACCATGGCGAGTATTTCTCCTGTAGAAGGTCTGGTAACTATAGTAGCCCCGTTGCCAACCTGTTGTTTTTTTAGTTTGGCTACTTCCGTGGCAACGGCTGCCTGGGCAAAATTTTGAATATCCAGATCAAGTGTTGTGTAGACCCTCAGTCCTTCCTGTTCTACTCTTTTCTCACCGTATTTGTCGGCAAGCTGTTCCTTTATCCATAAAGCAAAATGTGTAGCCTGGCTGGGGATGGTTGGGGTGTATTTTAGTGCTTCACTTTTTGCAGCATCAGCCTCCTCAATTGTGATATATTTATTTTCTACCATTTGCTTAAGAACCTCTTCCTGCCTTTTTTTGGAATATTCCGGATGTGCACCAAAAGGGGAATAGGTGGAAGGTCTTTGCGGAAGTCCTGCCAGAAGCGCAGCCTCGGCTAAATCCAGATCTTTAGCTGATTTTCCAAAATAAGTTTCGCTGGCTGCTTCAATTCCATAGGCGGTGCCGCCGTAGGGGATTGAATTGAGATACATTTCAAGGATTTTATCTTTGGAATAAATTGATTCAATGATAATCGTCAAAACCAGTTCCTGAGCTTTACGTCTGACCGTCCTCTCGTCCGTCAGAAGAGTCTTTTTTACAAGTTGTTGTGAAATTGTAGATCCCCCTTGGAGATCTTGTTTTACGAGTGTTTTGTAAACTGCCCGGATGACTCCCGTATAGGAAACGCCCTGGTGTCTGTAAAAATCTTTATCTTCAATTGCCACAGTCGCCTCCTTTAGATATTTGGGGATTTCGTTAAGATTAACCGGCGTCCTTTTTTCATCAGTATAAATTTCATATATTAATTTTCCGTTTCTGTCGAATATTTTTGTTGAAACAGGAAGTGTTTCGGAAATCAACTTAGTTGGTAGTGGTATTCCCCAGAAAAGGTAAATTCCGACTGCCGCCACAAGACCCCAGTAAGATACTGCCTTGACTCCGTGCCTGGTCGAAAACACCTTCTTTATTTTATCTATGACTAGTTTTATGTATTTTTTCATTCTCTTGGAGATTATATTACATTATATTACAGATGCCACTTCCACATAGAGCTGAAGGCATCTTTTTGTTACAATTAGAACGTGGAGACCCTAGAAGATTTGGAATTAAGATCATGGTGGGGATATCTCGGTGAAGATATCCAAAAACTTTTACTTACCTCAGAGTTTATTTATAACGCTGTGGAAAGTTGGGGGGCAGAACTTCCCGGCGGAAAAGAAAAATTCCACGATTATTCTTTCGTTCTTTTTCCTGCAGCAAAAGCCTATGAGGGGTTTTTGAAAAAAATCTTTTTGGAGATGGGTTTTATCACTGAGGAGGATTACTACGGAAAGCATTTCAGGATAGGTAAAGCGCTCAATCCTTCTCTAACCAACGAACTGGGGGAGCAGAGTGTATATGTCAAGATAATTAAACACTGTAAGGGAAGGCCTCTTGCGGATCATCTTTGGGAAACGTGGAGACTTTGCAGAAACGTGCCTTTTCATTGGTTTCCGAATGAAAAAAACGCGATTACTCTTCCTGAAGCAAGGGAGAGAATAGAGATGATAGTGAATGCTATCGATGAAGCCTACAGAGGGTGTAAGGTATAATACAATAGTATATAGAAAATGACTGCCAAAACTACTTTGGTCAAACACGTAACTGTTTTTTCAGTTTACTTGGTTTTGATTTGGGCATTTTACCGTTTTTTGTTTGATCTTCCGGACCAAGTTGAGGAACTTGTTGTAAAACCCCTTCTTTGGTTAGTTCCTATTTTTTGGTTGAATGTAAAAGAGGGCTTTCCTTTGTCGTCCTTGGGAATTACTTTTAAAAATTTGTTCCCTTCGATTTACCTTTCTTTGGGACTGGGAGCGATATTTGTATTGGAAGCAGTTTTAACCAATTTCTTTAAATACGGTCATTTGAATTTTGCGGCAAACATAGGAAATCTTCCCATACTTAGCTCCTTGGGTATTTCTTTTGCCACGGCTTTTTCCGAAGAAACTGCTTTTAGGGGTTACATTTTTGGAAGACTGTGGTTTGCCCTCAAGGACGAGTGGGCGGCAAATGTGGCCAGTAGCTTGGTTTGGACGGTTGTTCACATACCCATCGCCTTTTTCATTTGGAAGCTAAATCTAGCATCAGGGATTTTATATCTTATACTCACAGCCATCTTCGGAATCGGTTCTGCCTTTGTTTTTGGCAGAACTAAAAACGTTTTTGGTTCGGTACTTTTGCATGTCCTTTGGGAATGGCCAATAATCCTTTTTAGGTAAACGATATTGCCTATACATAAGATGAAAAAGTTTTTATTTGCTTTTGTGATTTTTGCTATCGCCTTTGTTATTCTTTTGGTGTCAATTTTTGATTCTTCAGCGATTACTTATACGTTTACCAATACTCCGCCACAGCCATTCGGTGAAACGAAAGATAGTAAAGTTAATTATGTTCTTCCCTATGCCGGGCGTGTTTTGCCCGACAGTCCTTTCTGGGGCTTGAAAGCATTGAGAGACAAAATTTGGTTTGGTGTAACAACATCTCCTTTAAGACGAGCCCAGATAGCACTGCTGTTTGCAGATAAACGACTTGTGATGGTGGAGGAACTTTTCAGAAAAGGAAAACCGGATTATGCAATGGCAACCCTTCTAAAAGGGGAGAGATACTTGCCTATTGCCATGGAGGAAGAAAAAATTGCCAGGGGCCGGGGTATAGATACAGATGAATTTTTAGTTACTCTTGCCACGGCAGCCTTAAAACATAAAGAGATATCGGGATATTTGGTGGAATTGGCTCCGGAAAACGTAAAACCTCTAATAATCAGTAACGAAACTTATGCAGACAAAGCATATGAAGATGCAAAAAATGCACTAAATTCAAGAGGACTTACTGCTCCGAAAAACCCGTTTGATGGGGATTAAATGAGTTTATTGACATATTTTTTTACGCGGCAATAAATTTATTACCGCAAAAACTTCAGGAATTATTAAAAACGCAGGCGTGGGTTACGCCTGAGGTGATACATTTTGACTAAAATCTTACTAGTTGACAGTCTACTGGTAGTGTTTGAAAATCATCACAGTCACTATTGGTAGAGTATTTGCTTTACATGCGTGAAACGCACATAAAAATATGAAATGTCCATTTTGTGGTACCGCAGAAACATGTGTTTTGGAAAGTAGAATTGTCGAAGATGGATCAATAAGAAGAAGAAGAGAATGCGGTAAGTGTGGTAAAAGGTTTACGACAATCGAGCAAGTTAAAAGAAGCTTTCTCTGGGTAATTAAAAAAGACGGAAGACGTGAGGTTTTTGACAAAGAGAAAGTAAAACGGGGAATTCTCAGAGCAATTGAAAAACGACCGGTTTCACTGGACCTGATCGACGACGTTACCGAAGAGGTGGAAAAGGAAATGCTCAGGAGTGAGAAACAGGAAATTCCCACCAGAATGATAGGGTCGGCGGTCTTGAAAAGATTGAAGAAAATAGATAAAGTGGCCTGGCTCAGATTTGCAAGTGTTTACCTGGAGTTTGAAGATTTAAGCGATTTTGAAAAATTAATAGATAAATGACATTACAAACTACTGACCGTAAAAAAATAAAAAAGGCTAAACAGAGAAAGATTGTCTATAAAAACGGGGAGACAAAAATAACCCTCAACGATTTGATAGCCCCATCATATGAAGAAATTATGTCTGAGGTTAAGAAAAAAGTGGGGGATCGACCGGCCAGAGACCCGGCACTTCCTAACGGAACTTGGACAGAACAGGCTTTAAAAGTATTGAATGAGAGGTATTTAGTTAAAGACGAAAACCTAAACCCCATAGAAACACCTGAAGAGATGATTTGGAGAGTTTCCTGGGAGTTGGCTTCAGCCGAGGCCAGATGGGGTAAAAAGCGTAAGGAAGTCGTGGAATTGGCTAAAGAGTTTTACAATCTGCTGATTTCGAGAGAATTCTTACCAAACTCTCCTACACTCATGAATGCGGGAACCGGAAACGGTCTTCAGTACTCTGCCTGTTTTGTTTTACCTGTAGAGGACTCTATGGAAGGGATTTTTGATGCTTTGAAGTATCAGGCATTAATTCATAAGACC
>Ga0209417_1004035_pt1 | contig 18295 bp, 10 predicted proteins | sample RifGroF2_FD_184002 | JGI IMG/M metagenome (GOLD analysis project Ga0209417, IMG submission 184002) | Groundwater microbial communities from Rifle, Colorado, USA - Groundwater F2 (SPAdes) (version 2) | ecosystem: Environmental > Aquatic > Deep subsurface > Groundwater | place: Rifle, Colorado... | reverse complement strand
ATCCTGGATCATCGTCGGATGGTAGCGTCCCCTCCAGAATGCCCCCTCCCTTCTTTTCCTGAGATTATAGTCCCTTGCTGAATTCCCCTGGATGTACCTCATCGCCCCGGAAACCTCCGTGGCCGACTCAGCATGGAAAAGAAGATGCACGTGGTTGCTTGTCACAATATAGTCCAGTACGGAGACATCGTACTTCCCTGCCGCCTCCCTGAGCCTGCGCAGATAGCGTCTGCGGTCCTTCTGGAACTTCAGGAGGAGACGTCGCTCCTGGCAGCGATGAGTCACGTGGTAGCAGCAAGGCTCATTCCGGTTTTTACGAGGATGCCCCCAAACTTTATTCTCCGTAATGTTGAATATATCCAATTGGGTTTAATTTAGTCGGAATATCAGTAAAGACAAGCCTTAAACGCATTATTTGGCATTGTTTTAAGCGTTTAAGGCTGATATTTGGGATTTAACTCATCGCATAATGCTGACATTAAACATCATAAGTGCTAACGACACCGCTTAAGCTAAGTGCTAACGACACCGCTTAAGACACCGCTTAAGCTTCTGAGAAGACATCCGGAATGATTTTCAATGGAGGGTGCCTGCTCGGTTTTCATGACCGCCTCCGGCAATTTATTAATTTACCGGATGGCGGCCCGACCATCCTGAAAACCTGTATCGGCACACCGACACACCCAAGGCACGATAGACGCATGTAAAATTATTGTCAAGCAGATAAAATATTTTATTAATTACTTCGGGGTCTGGCTTACTTCGGGGTCTGGCACCATAAACAACTATATGCAGTACTTGAATAATGACAGTAAGAGCAATAAAGTAAGCGGAAGATAATTAAAACAAGTAATTGCAAGGTGGAAATGCCAAGGAGAAGACGGATTTTTACGGACGGAGCATGCTATCATATCACCCACAGGTGCCATGGGCGCAAATTCCTGTTCCGGTTTCAGAAGTACCGGGACTTCTATGTCCGGCAGCTGTTTGAGATGAAAAAACGCTACAAGGTGGATGTCCTGGATTACATGGTCACGAGCAACCATGTACATCTTCTGGTTACCGCCAGGGATGGCGGGGGAATATCTGAAGGACTGCGCTTTATCCACGGACGTGTCGGACAGTGGCATAACAGCCAGAAGAGCGGGGAAGGCGCATTCTGGGCCGGCCGGTAATGCTGGAATATTCCGTGATTGGTATGTCAGGACTCTTGAAGAGAGGCTCAGGGGCCTGAAGATGGGACACGCTGATTTCTGGAGCAAGGCGGTGGCGGTGGGGGATCAGGACTGGCTCGGGAGGAAGGCAGGCGAATGCGGCTTGAAACGGTTCCGGATTGTCAGTTCCGATTCAGTGCATTATCTCATCGGAAAATGTCCGTAAAATCATTGAGTTTTTTTTAACTTGATATTCTCTTGCATAAATACTTGATATAAGAGGCAAATATGACACTGTTAAGCCTGGATATGAGTGTATATTTAGACAAATATGGTGCCAGACCCCGCATTAGCTATGTTTGAAATTGTAAAAGCCGCTATTACAGAAGCAAAAGTCAGGGGATTGTCGAGAAAGTCAGGAATCCAGTCCTTCTTGATCAGGATTAAAATCAGGGATGCTGCGATCAAGCTCAACAGCAGGCTTATTAGCACCGTCCTTGAAATGCTTAAGAAGAACACTGCCATTGCGCCTTGCACGCATCCTGTCATTATCGATTCAAATACGACAGTGGCAAGCAGCGCCCCTATCGGATCAATGAACATGCCCTCCCATTTCAAAGTGTACCCGACCTTGCCCTTCGGCCTTACATGCGATAGAAGAGGCAATATCACCGTGGGCCCGGTGACGACCAGGATTGCCCCGAAAACAAGTGAAATCTCAAGTGACAGCCCGAGGACGGCAAGGGCGGACAATGAAATAAGAATCCAGCTGACAATGACGCCTGTCGTCACAAGTCTTCTAATTGTGTTGCCTACCTTGTTCAATTCACTTATCTTAAGGTTCATCCCCCCCTCGAATAGAATCAACGCAACCCCAAGGGAAACAAAAGGAATAAGCAGGTCCTTGAAAATAATTTCAGGATTTATGTAGCCGGTGACAGGTCCAATAAGTAATCCTACAAGGATGAGAATCAGAATTGCAGGCAGCCTGTATCTCCAGGCCAGCCATTGGGACAGTACGCCCAGAATAATTATAATTGCGAAAACTAAAAGGAGGTTGTGAGTCAAATTGAAACCTATGTTTATTTCTGTTTACTGTCATAGGAAACTTTTGTCTCCTTGAACATCTTCTCAAAGGCTTCAGGAGAAATACCGTGTGTGACATCCTTGTCAAGATATTTCTTCATGAACTCCTCGATGGTGAGCCACTCATCCTCAACTTTAATTTTCCTAGTCCAGGCGCAGACCTTGATCAGCTTCTCAAGCCTGTCAATCCTGGTCCTGGTCTCGAAAAGCTTCAAGGATATGGATGTAATGATCGAATCTAGTTATCGAAGGATGGAATATCAAGCGGAAGAGCAGAAGTATCCTATAGCGACAAAATGATCAACAGATGAATGCCTGCGTTGTTCTTAGCCAATCACTTGATTTCAGGATCAGCCGCCGGGGGTTGCTCCTTTCCTGCCGCCTGCTTCAACTTCAACATTGTGGTCCTGATGGTCATCAACCATGTGCACCTGCAGATCCTCCTGCTCATTGTTGTCCACAGCCACTCTACCTACAATCCATGTTTCCGGTCCGGATATGCGGACTTTGATATGATAGACGGTTTCGCGGTATCGATAGTGTACGGTGAATTCCTTCCAGTCCGGAGGAAGTACCGGTTCGAATGACAGGATATCCACCTTCAATTTTATGCCAAGCAGGCTTTCCACGAAGAATCGATACATCCAGCCTGCGCTGCCGGTGTACCAGGTCCATCCGCCCCGGCCCTCATGCTGCCTGGCGGTATAGATGTCAGCCGAAACAACATAGGGTTCGACCATGTATTTTTTTATCTGCTCGGATGTCCTGCCATGGTTGACGGGATTGATCATCCCTGCCACTTCCCAGGCGCGCTTCACGTCATGGAGCTTTGAGAAAGCCATTCCCACCCATACTGCGGCATGTGTGTATTGACCGCCGTTCTCCCTGACGCCGGGGATATAGCCCTTGATGTATCCGGGGGAGGGATCGGCCTTGTCGAAAGGCGGATCGAAGAGTTTTACAATTCCAAGTCCCGGACGGATCAGGTTCTTTTCAACTTCATCCATGGCCTGCCTGCCTCTTTCCGGATCAGCAGCACCGCTGAGGACGGCCCAGCTCTGCGGAATCGAGTCGATCATGCATTCGGTGTTCGTATGGGATCCAAGCGGGCTCCCATCGTCGAAATATGCCCGCCTGTACCATTGTCCGTCCCAGGCGTTCATTTCAATATTGTCCTTCAGCAGCATTCTCTTCTCCTGGCACTTTTTAGCGAATTTCAGATCGTTGCATCCTTCAGATATCTTCTCGAACTGCTGGAGCACATCCACGAGGAAGAAAGCAAGCCAGACGCTCTCGCCCCTGCCTTTGATGCCCACCATGTTCATGCCGTCATTCCAGTCTCCGCAGCCCATGAGAGGGAGCCCGTGCCCGCCTGTCCGGGACATTGCAAGTTCGATTGCGCGCACACAGTGATCATATATCGATGCCGGCCTGTCTTCAATATACGGCAGGTCATAGTATGATTCCTCGTTTTCAGGAACCGGGCGTCCGCTTAGGAATGGAGTCTTTTCATCGAGCAGTCCTGTATCGTTGGTAGAGTGGACGTAATGGCAGACCGCATATGGAAGCCACAGATAGTCGTCCGAGAAATGCGTGCGCACCCCTCTGCCCGAAGGCGGGTGCCACCAATGCTGTACATCCCCTTCGGCGAACTGGCGGCTGGAGCACAGGACAATATGGCTCCTCAGCATATCCGGCCTGCAATGCAGGAGCGCCATGCAATCCTGCAGCTGGTCCCGGAAACCAAAAGCCCCTCCCGACTGGTAGAAACCGCTGCGGCCCCAGATCCGGCAGGCGATCACCTGATACAGGAGCCAGTTGTTTACAAGGAGGTTCAATGCCACGTCAGGTGTCTCGATGTTGATTGCTCCCAGGCAGTGCTTCCAGGAGTCCCATACTTTCTCAAGCGCCTGCCAGGCTCCGGTCCTGGAACTGTACTTCTGTATTATGTTTCTTGCTTCATCCTTGCCGTTGGCCGCCCCCAGCATGAAGACAAGATGCCGCTCCTGACCGGGAGGGATTGTGATGGATGTCTGGATTGCCGCGCACGGATCCAGTGCGGACCCCACCCTGTTGGAAAGACCCTGCCTGAACATTGCGGCAGGACTTTCAAGGGATCCGTTGCGCCCGATGAATTCAGTGCGGTCGCCTGTGAAAGTGCGTTCTGCTTCGCCTGTCTGCGCAAAGACTACTGCATTTGAAAACTCGGCATTGAATGAATTGGTCAGGAAAATCGCGTTTGTCTGGGGATCGATCCTGCTGACCACGTGCATTGAGCTGCGGCCCTGCAGCTCGCCCACCGCGCATTCGGCGAACGACGTGGCGGACATCTTCCTTTCGCGGTCCGACAGGTTCCGGATCCTGATCAGAATCAGTTTCACCGGGGCGTCGACCGGGACATAGATCATCGTCTCCGAAAAGATATCGTTCTGCCTGTGCTCAAAGGCGGAATAGCCCAGGCCGTGGCGGCATACATAGGTGGTAGGCCCGCGGGCTGGCCCGGGAGTCGGAGACCAGAATGCGCCTGTATGCTCGTCCCTGATGTACAAGGCCTCTCCTGATGTTCCGCCTACAGGATCATTATACCATGGAGTAATACGGAACTGCCGGGCATTTTCAAACCAAGTATAGGCCGACCCGGTTTCGCCGGCCACGCTGCCGAAGCCGCTGTTGGCAAGGACATTCACCCATGGTGCGGGAGTCACCACGCCGGGCGCGAGAATGATCACGTATTCACGTCCGTCCTGTGTGAAGCCTGCACAGCCGTTGAAAAAGACAAGATCGGTTCTTGTGATGGGGATATCCTCCTCCTTGGGGGGCAGGGTCCGTTTCGGAATGAAGCGCGATAATTTCGCTTCACCGCGGAACTTGCGTTCAACCTGTTCAGAGAAAGTCCCCGCCCTGTCCGTCATGTAGACACGCGCCGCAGCCTGGAAAAGAAGGCGGTCGTCCTCGGGGATCTGGTCGGTCGTCCTGATGAAAATACCGCCATGCTGATCGATCATCTGCGATTCTGAATCAGCGGCTATCATGCCGGTAATCTCATCCCGCAGGGGCTGCCGGTATCCCGCAACCGTATCCACCCAGATCACCAGGTCCATGCGCAGTCCCTTGTTGCGGCAATACGCATAACATCTTACCGACTGTCTCACCAGGTCAAGTCCGGCGGAGTCCGTCGTATGGATGAGCACTATCGGCAGATCTCCGGAAATTCCGTACCTCCACAAAGAGGACTGGTTCTTGTTGTTCTGCGAGATTATGCTGGCGCTGGCGCGATGCCGTGCGCTTGAATAGATGATTGAACTGGCAAGCTTGCCGAACAACTGTGCGTCGGCTTCCGTCGACCTGAGATGCTGCAGCAGCACCTGGCTGTGCGTCCAGGCTATGTCGAAGACTCGTTCGGCCAGGCGGTAGTCGCGGTACTTGTCGATGAGGAGCAGCGACTGGTCCCTGCTTGACGAGACGCCCATTATCAGATCCACCATGATTGAATCCCCAGGGGGAATGACGATTCTGCGCCTTATGGACGCTATCGGATCAAGCACCATGCCGGACGTGTTTGACAGCCGCCCGGCGTCATCCATCGCGGCTGGATTCAAGGGGCTCCGCGTCCTTCCTATGAATTTTTTGCGGTCGGTCTCGAATGAACAGCCTGTCAATGGCTGTCCGTCTTGCACGACCATGCTCTTGAACATCCATGGGGTCGCATCCGTCTCCGAGCGCTGGCGGCGGGTGCACAGGATGGCGGATTTGTCTGGAACCAGTTCAGTCTGTATGAAAAGGCTGTTGAATACGGGATGGGACATGTCGGCCAGGGGTTCGGCGAGGACCACCTCCGAATAGCTGGTGAGGTCAAGAATCCTTTCCCGGGATGAGATATTGCGGACAGTCATGCGCCTTATCTCGATGTCGTCCTCGGGGGACACGGCTATTTTCGTGTATGTCTCGATATCGTTGTGGACGCTGCGGAATTCAACCAGGCCCTGGGAGAATATCACCTCGTAGCTGGCGGGGCGGACGCATGTCGGCTGATATGTGGTGGACCAGAACATTCCTGTTTCGACATCCTGCACGTAGCAGTAAAGGCCATAGCAGTCCCTTGTCACATCCTCCCTCCAGCGTATCAGGTCCATGCCATGCCATCTGCTGAATCCGCCGCCGGAGTTCGTGACCATCACATTGTAGCGTCCGTTGCTCAGCATCTGCACGCGTGGCACTTCCGAGCTGGCGTTTGTATATACCCGCGTTATTGATTCCTTGATCTGGGCTTCGGTCTTGTTCGAAACTCCGGACTGCGGATGGGTGATGAGGGAGGAATCGTTGAGGACAGGAGGAATCCGTTCCTGCAGCAGGAGCAGGGACGATCTCATTTCAGGATCCAGTATGAAACGTCTCTGCATGGGCCTGTTGAGGAGTACGAATGCAAGAGAGAGCAGGCTCATGCCGCTGTGATGCGCCATGTGGCTCCATACTATGGCCCTGTCCTGTCCGGCCGGTATCCGCATGGCCGTATAATCCACCGCCTCATACATTCCCATTCTTCCCAGGATTCCATCGTCTGCAAGCCTCTGCAGGTTCAGACACGACTCCAGCGGCATGCAGAGGAGCCCCATCAGCGATGCATACGGGGCCACCACCAGATCTTCCGCAAGCCCGCGCATGAGACCGAGGTCCGGAACACCGAAGGCACGGTACTGGTATGTCCTGTGTCCGTCGATCAGATTATAGGATGATTCGGATATCCCCCATGGCACCTGGCGCTTGTTCCCATATATGATCTGCTGCTTGACGGCATTGCGGCACGCGTAGCCGGTCAAGGTGCCTTCATAGGCCGGCATCAGGAGATTGGGCATCAGGTACTCGAACATTGAACCGCTCCATGAAAGCAATGTCGGAGGGCCCGTCTCCACCTTGGCCTGCTGGCGTCCCAGGAGGAACCAGTGCTCCTGGGGGATCCGCCCCTGCGCCACCCCTATGAAACTGCAGAGCCTGGCTTCAGAGGCGAAGAGATCGTAATAGCTGTTGTCGGCCTTGTGGCTTTCAAGGTTGAATCCGATGGAAAAAAGCTTCCTGTCAGGCTGGAAAAGGAATTCCAGGTCCCAGTCGGACAATTCCCTGCACTCTTCTCCAAGCTGTTCAAGCTCGCTGATCCTGTTGCCTGCGAATATGCTGGATTCGGATATATGCCCCCTGAGATCGCCGAGCCATTTCAGAGTTTCAGCATGATGGCGCGGATTGTCGTTGTCAGACGGGATATTCTCCCCCCAGGCTTCAATCCTTGGCGCCCACTTCTGACTGAGGGATGCCAGACTGGAAAGAGTATTTGACTGGCGGAGATCCGACAGCAGATCCCCGAGCTCCACGGGATGGAGCATCCGGCTGAATTTTTCCAGTTCAGGTCTGGCAAGGCATTTTGCTTCAAGCCATGGGGCAAGCAGCACGATATCACCGAGGAGGTCCTCGCATTGCGCCCTCAATGCCGCCACCCACCAGCGCAGTTCAGCGTTGTCAATGGATTCCGTCCTCAGCTGCGAATGCCTTGAGATGAAATCCGACAGGGCAAGATATATGTCTTCCAGAGATTCCACAGGCCTGGAATACGCGGTTATATATTTGCCCAGGCATGCCAGGGCCTGAATGGAATCGAAGATCTCCGGAGCGGACTTTTTGGAGGGCAGGGCCAGGGCCGCCTCTTCTCCAAGAATCCGGGCTGTGTCCTTGACGCCCTCAAGCCATTGAACGGAAGCTATGCGGTCTGTTTTCATTTCAAGGAGTCCTCCGCGCAGCACGATGAGGGAACCTACCAGATTCCCGCTGTCGACGGTGGAAACATACCGTGGTCTCATGGTGCGGAGGCTCCTGGTTTCGTACCAGTTGAAGAAATGTCCGCGGAAACGTTCCATCTGCCCCATGGATTTAAAGGCGCCCCGCATGCGTCTGACCAGATGGGTCGAGCTTATGTAGCCGAAATCCCGGGCGGCGAGGGCGGAGAGGAGATAGAGCCCGATATTTGTGGGGGAAGTCCTTTCGGCGATCTGGAACTCAGGCTTCTCCTGGACATTGTCAGGAGGCAGCCAGTTGTTCTGCGGTCCGACATACTCATCAAAAAACCTCCATGTCCGCCTGGAGATGTTCCGCAGGAACGCCACCTGGTCCGTGCCAAGGCGCATGCGGACACCTTTCGCCGGCCTGCTTATGAACCATGCGACAAGCGGAGCGATCATCCATACCGATCCCAGGACCGACACGGCAAGGAATGACAGGCTTCTCCCGTTGGAGGAAATCATCAGGCAGAAAATTCCCGTGGCGGGATTGATCCACATCCTCTTCAATACTGGAATGAAGCTGGTTTTGGCACGGCGTTCGACGCTTCTTGCAGTCTGCCATTCGAGGAGATTGCGCCTGCTGAACATCTTGCGCCACCATGCCTTGAGGACCGCATCGATGTTCATTGAAGTTTCAAACGGCAGGAAAATAATCTGCAGGGATTCCTGGAACATGTGCTGGAGCTGCATGCTCATGGTGTGCCTGAAGTGGTAGCTCCATGCGACCCTTTCGGGCTTCATGCACAGCCCCCATGCCGTCTGGATTATTACGGGAAGGAAAAACAAGGACAGCATGGCGGCAGTCCATGGGAAAAAATCTTCCGGCAGGATTGTGCAGACGGACAGCAGCAGCAGGAAGACGGCAGGCGCCACCAGGCTGCGCCGCAGATTGTCGAATATCATCCATTTTGCAGTCAATGAAAGGACGTTATGGACGTTTTTGCCGGTTCCGCCGGGAACTGTCGGAAAAAGCCATCTTATGATCTGCCAGTCACCGCGTATCCAGCGGTTCCTGCGGCTCATGTCCACAAGATACTGCGACGGATGATCCTCGACCAGGTCGACATCGTTGACATATCCGCATCTTGCATGAAGTCCTTCGATCAGGTCATGGCTGAGAATCGTATTTTCAGGGAACCTGGAGCCCACTGCCGCATCAAATGCATCGACATCATAGATTCCCTTCCCGAGAAAAGGCGTTGTCCTGATCATGTCATGGTACACGTCGGAAATCTCATGCGTATATGGATCAATCCCGACATCTCCGGAAAAGAACTTCGCATACAATGAGGATGAGGCGCCGACAAGGCTCATCGATATTCTTGGCTGCATGATTCCATATCCCCTGACCACGCATCCGGCCTTCTCGTCGATCCTGGGATTGTTGAGGGGGTGGGCCATTGTCCCCACGAGTTTCCAGGCCGCGGCCGGCGGAAGCTGCGTATCCGAATCCAGCGTGATCACATAGCGGACCGACTTGAATGAATCCCGGTTTTCTCCGGAGGCGTTGATTATCCTTCCGGGCCTGTCGCGGATGAACGCGTTGAGATCGTTGACCTTTCCTCTCTTCCTCTCGTACCCCATCCACTTCTGTTCGGACGGGTTCCACTCCCTTTTCCTGTGCAGCAGGAAGAAGATCTGGTTGTCGCCCGCCGCATATTGCCTGTTGAGTGATTCGATGCCGTTCCTGGCGCGATCCAGCAGGACGCTGTCCTTCTCCGTTGTTTCCCGGTCTGAATCTGCGAAGTCCGCAACAAGGGTCAGGATCAAGTTGGGATCACGGTTTGCAACGTAGCATATCTCCAGGCCCGATATCAGCTCGTCGATCGATGAACTGCTTGTGAACATCGTCTGCACGGCGACAAGGGTCCTGCACTTGTCAGGAATACCTTTTGTAAAATCCATTCTTGGGAGAGAGCGGGGCGATACAAACGATGTAGTGATCCAGTTGACGATTGATATTGCGGATCTGAACGACAGCATTATGGCAAGGACTGCGATTGACCCAAGGAAGACGCCCCCGTGGATAAGATCGGGCTTGATCCAGACCGCCGCAGTTCCGGCAAGAAGCAGAGACAGCGCCGCCACCGTTCCCAGATACAGTCCGATAGGATTTCTAGCAAACAGCCTTTTAACGGCCTCACGGACAACGAACCGGGGGCGTATGATGCTTTCAAGTTCGGACAATCCTTCGTCCACCAGGAAGTAGCCGACATGCCCCTCCCGTGGATCAGTCCCCCTTGGACCCATCCTCTTCATGGCAAGCTTTACTGCCTCGAAGGCTATGTCCTCCTCCTTCATTTCGCTGTCGCGGGCAAGTTTTTCCACAACGTGCCGGTACGCATCCCGTGTCCGGAAATCCATCAGCCCGTAGATGCCGGCCGGATCCTTCCTGAGCTCCTTTTCGGTAGCGCTCTGGGCTTCGATGAAGGGCTTCCAGTCGGTCTCGCCAAGAGCCCTCAGGCTTGTTATGCTGCTGCCTATGGACACCTGGTCCATGGCCTGTTCCTGGCTTTCAGCCTGCAGGATCTGTTCAACCGTCTGCCCGTCTTCCGCAAGCTGGCGTTCAAGCCAGTTGAGCACAAGCCCCAGGGAGAGATGCTGCCCGTGTATGCGCATCGTCAGTTCGGCGATGAACGGATGCGACAGCTTTGGGGACACCCTTACGAAATCCGCCAGTTCCGTTATCAGCCCCTTGGAATCCTTGCTCGCCGCCGCCAGGAACCGTTCAGCCCATTCTATCGCCGAGTCGCGGTCAAGCCGGCGCAGGGCTACGCGGTGGGATACGCGGCGGAGATTCTCGATGAGGGCCAGCCTGAGCATGATGGGCATCGCCCACAGTTCGCCGAGGGAAAGATGCTGGACGGTCTGGTACGCCCCTATGAAATGCGACAGGTTGTCGACGTCAATCCTGCCATCGGTATGCGAGACAAGTTCGAACGCCAGATCGTAGACCCTTGGATATCCCTCATGCTTTCCTGTCTTCAGCCGCGGAAGCTGCCTGCTGTAGCGTTTCGGGAGATATTGTCCGGCAAGGAGGATCTGCTCCTCAATGACATAGTAGTTGTCCAGCAGCCATTCGGCCGCAGGTGCGAGCTGGCGCTTGTTTCCGAGGGCCAGGGAGACGAGCCTGTGCGCCTCGCGTATCACCATCTTGTTTTCCGCAAGCCTGGAAAGAAGCAGCTCCGCACCCGGTGCAGGATCAACATCGTGTTCACTGGCAAGCGCGTGTGCGAATCTCGCAAACTGGTCGCGTCCGAACAGTTCGGCGCGCAGAAGCGCCTCCAGCTCGAGGCTGCTTACATCCCTGCTTCCGTCAAAGACTGGAATTTTAATTTTCATAATAAACCCAAATAATTTCTGAGATTGCCTTTTTCTGGAAAAGACTTTTGCGTTGCGCCTGCCGGTGGGAGTGACTGGATTCCAGTGGTAAATCTTATCTCCTCTGCATAATATATCCCAAATAACCGCGTATTTCAAATTTCAGTTCTGCGCTCCGCCCACAATTAAATTTGCTGCAACATCCTGCACCATCGATATTTTCTGGTTTCCTGGCAATTTCAAGACCGGCGGACTGACAGCCATGCCGGCATTCCGTTTTCCCGTCACCGCGGTAACATGGGATAGCATTCCTGATCTGTCAGGTCAAACATCTTCTTGGCGGCACGGTGCCAGGAATGCAGTATGACGAGGCTGTAGAGTCGCTCGCGTGAACCTCTGTCCTCCATCCTCCGGCGGCGCAATTCGGACACCATGCTGGGATCCACCAGACCCGCTTCCGAGACGCTTTTGTGGTCAAGCAGGTCATCGGCCGCCGGACCTGTGGCGAACCATCGGTCCGGAGCGCGGAATGGAGCTTTGCTCCGCCGTATTACCGACGATGGCAGTAGACCGCCCATCGCACGCCGCAGGATGGCCTTTTCCCCATATTCCGCATCGTGCAGGAGACGTCGTGGAATGCGACCGGCAAATTCCATGAGCCGATGGTCCATGAACGGTGCACGCGCTTCCAGCGACCGCGCCATGCTAAGCTTGTCAAGCCGCAGATTGATGCGGTCCGGAAGCCTCAGACGCTGCTCGAAGAGCAACATCTGCCCGAGCGTATCCAATCCTGAAGCTTCATCCTCCATGCAGGAGAATCTCCGGTCGTCACGGTCACATCCCAGCAGCAGTTTTATCTCGTTGGGGACGAAGACAAACTCCTCATCTCGCAGATAACGGTCCAGTGGAGATAGGACTCCGTTGTCAACCTCGGACCGCCCTGGCAGCCAGGTGCATGCGCGTTTGAACTTGGAGTAGCCGGCAAACAATTCGTCTCCTCCCTCTCCCGCCAGCACGGTAACTATACCCTCGGCCCGTACTGAGCGGAACACACGGTCGGTCGGAAGAAGAGCATCGGTAGAAATCGGTTCCTCCACCCAGGAAAGCACTTCCTCAAGAGTTGCAGCCTCCTCTTCTGATACGCGCCGAAGGATATGCTTGGCAGACCAGCGCGATGCAACTTCGGCTGCAATCGTACTCTCGTCGATATCACTCTCGGCAAATCCAATTGTGAAGGCGGTCACCTGGCGCGGTGCAAGCCTCTTTGCGCCGATGGCGAATACGCTTGCCGAATCGAGCCCGGCGCTTAAAAGGAAACCCATAGGGACTTCACTCTCCAGTCGGATGCCAACGGCTTGTGCAAGATTGTCGCGCAATTTTCCAGCCCATTGCCCAGTCTCTGCATCATCAGGCTGATGACCGTCGTCATGCTCTGGTTTTGCCGCCCAATAGCGGTGCAGTACCGGAGGGGTTCCACGTTCCAGAACCAGCAGATGCCCTGCCGGTAATTTGTTGATGCCCTGCCACGGCGTACGCGGGCTTGGAATATAGCCGAAACGCAAGTAGTCGTGGATAGCATACGGATCCACAGTTGGCAAAGTGTCACCGACTAGGCCGCGTAATTCAGATGACCAGCGTAGCACGCCGTCACGATATCTCCAATATATAGGTTTCTTTCCGGCACGGTCACGTCCCAGCACGAGACGATGTTCACGGCGGTCCCATAGCGTGAAGGCCCACATCCCAACAGCGTTGTCAAGCAGTTTCAGCCCGTCCTGTTCGTAGGCATGGACGAGAACCTCGCCATCGACGCGACTGCGGAAACGGTGTGAGCCCGCTAGAGATTCACGCAGGTCATTGTGGTTGTATACTTCCCCGTTGATGGTGAGAACTATCTGCTCATCTTCGTTGTATAGCGGCTGGCCACCTCCAGCCCGATCTATGATTGCCAGCCTCCTGAATCCGAGCACTGCATGACGGTCAATATGCCATCCCTGGCTGTCAGGGCCGCGGTGTACAAGCCTGTCGAGCTCTGCGGCTGTGGCAAGCGGACTGGACAGATGGCGGTCAGGCGAACATGCTCCAAGAATTCCACACATGGTCAATCCCTTTTCATTACTGCCGCTGAAGTAAATCATCATAATTGGCAAGAGGTGATCCGCCTTTTCTTCCGATAATCCCGTTGCTGCTGTCCATTACCAGTATTTTCGGGATTATTGTTTTCGCCTCCTCCATTATATCAATGTAAATCTCCAGGCTGCCCTCATAGTCAAGAATGCTATCTGTCACAATTGCACGGTGTATCTTGCTCTTGCACATTATCATGTTCATCTTAATGTCCTCCTTCTTATGGTTCAGTAATAATACCAGATGGACTCATAGTCCCGGGTGTCCTCACCGTCACGTTCAAGGCGTTTCAGGTAATCGTAGATTGAAACGTCGGTATAGAGGTAATCGTCGGCGATGCGCAGACGCTCCTCCCATGGATAGAACCTGTAAACCCGCTTGCCGTCAGGAAGAATCATCAGAGGCTCATGATCCTGCCATGCCCTGAGGTGGGATTTTCCAAGCTTTGGAACGTTGAATACCGGTTCGTCCAGCCTTTCAATGCCGGGAAGCAGCCTCGCCTCCTCTTTTCTTTCCTGTTCAATGCGGGCGATGGGGACTCTGAAGCTGGCCGTCTCCTCCTTCCCCTTGGTGTTGAAGGTGTAATAAGGATCAATCCCGCACAGCTTGAGCGTCTTTCTCAGATGGCAGGTCTCATACCTCCTGCTGTTGTAATATGTGAATACCTGCTGGTTGTATATGTTCATGCCCAGGGACTTGATCTTCTTGACGGCAGCCACGACATCGGGGGTTATCTCCGTTGGAGACTCAACATGGGTCACTATGCATATCTCCCTCCTGCCCCACTCATGGAAACGCGACATTGTCTCCAGGAACGGGTGGTTGATCCTGAATGGCAGGGTTACCAGTGTCCTTGTTCCGATCCTTATCCTCTTTATATGCTTCATCTCCGACAGCTGGGAAATGATCCAGAATAAGTTTGCGCTTGAAAGTGTAAGCGGATCTCCGCCCGTGACTAGGACTTCCGTTATGTTCCTGTTGTGCTTGAGCCAGGCCAGCGCTTCCTTCAGCATTTTCCCCGTCACCTGTCCGTGCTCGAGATCCTTGATCTCCCAGTTCCTCTGGCAGTACACGCAGATCTGCGGACATGAGTTGAAGGGCTTAAGGATCGCGACCTGCGGATACCTGCGGGTAACACACGCGACAGGGCTTGTGGATGATTCCCCCATGTAGTCAAGACTCTCTCCGGAGATCTGCTTTGAGGCAATGCACCCGCAGTAGTATTCCGTCGGCAATACCTGCGCCCTGATGGCCCGGTCATAGCTGCATTTCCCCCCTCGGTTGAACAAGGACAGTGAATACGGGGTAATTTGCACCGGAATCCCGTGTTTTTCAGCGGCCAGGAGCCCGTCCATTTCATCCTTGTCCAGGGATGTCAGCCTCGAAATGATCCTATGGTCGTTTATTACATTCCCAAGCTGCCAGACAGGATTCACCCAATCCGCTTCCGATGCCCTGAAAAAGGCAAGTATCTCTTCCCTGTTCTGCTCCCTCCTGGATATCAGGTTCGCATCCAGGCCGGTCTTGAATCTTTTGAATGATCCCAGAAGGGATGCAGAATACTTGTCCAATTCCCTCGAACGGGTGGCGGCTGCATGGGCATCATCTTTCAACGACAACATGCATGAACATTTGGAAAAGATGTTTGACTTCCCTTGGATGCCTCTGAAAAGATGGATGAATTCCAGGAGAAAGCCCTCGCTCAATCCGTCGAATGCGTCAGCCTTCCTTTTTGCAATCGCCCGTAGTTTTGAAAGTGCTGAAAATCCCGCAAGCTTGTCATTTTCACTTCTGACAATGTTCTTCAGGACCCTTATGCATTCCTTGGCTATGTGCTTTTCAGCTATATGCACATCCTTGAAGTGCTCCGTTGAATATATGTTGAAATAATGGCGTTCCAGGTCGTTGAGGTATTTGAAGAATGAGTCGCGCGCCTCCTGCATTGAGGTGGATTCCTCAAGGATATGCATGATTTCCGGGCAGGACCGGTGAAGCTCAACTGCGAGATCTCCAACACCGAGAGAGAGAAGATTTCTGCTCATGGAAGCACTCCTTGCATTAATTGTGAATTTATTGCGGCTGCTGCGACAAGTATGAACATGTATGCGCCCAGGGTGATTGCCGCATATTTACGGAAGTCATCCATCGTTGCCGGACCTGAGTCATCGGACTTGTAGCCATTGCAACGGGTGATGTCGAAGTATCTGGCTGCAATCAGGGATGCCACAAGCGCAAGGTATATTGAGCCGTAGAGGACGAAGTTGCCTGTCTTCGCCAGCATGCCCCCTGCCGCAAGGACGATGACATTGCCGAAAAGCATCCAATAAAGCCTGAGTAGACATCCGGAATGATTTTGAGAAGCAGGTGCTACCTCGGTTTTCATAACCGCCTCCAGTTTTCTTATTTGAAATTGCTGGACAGCGGCCCGACCATCCTATAACCTGTGCCAACACACCGACACACCCAAAACACATTAGACGCTTGTAAAATTATTGTCAAGCAGAAAAATAATTAATATTAATTTTTAGATGGAATCCTTATAATCATTCCAACTTCCAGGTCGTCAGGATCTTTTATGGAATTCACTTCAGCAAGCGCATCAACAGAAGTAAGAAAAAGACGGGCAATCTTGCTCAATGTGTCGTTTTTCTTCACGGTATAACTCTCGTATTGTCTCGACGTTGAACTGTTTTTGTGAATGAGAGGTTCAGACTGTTGAGTTTCCGCAATGACGCTGATTTCTGAAAGTAAATCGCCTGAATCCTTCAGCTTTGCAGGCAACAACAGTACCTGTCCGATTTTAATAAAATCATCTTCTATGTTGTTTGCCATTCGCAACTCAGCCAGGGATGTTCCTGTCTTATGGGATATCTTTAATAGATTGTCCCCTTCAACAACGGCATATGTTTCAAAAGCTTCACTTTTCATCACGAGCTTATCGTTCTTAACAGTAGCTTCTGGAAGGGGATGCAGATCAATCTCATCCAATTCTGGGATGACGCCATCATCCTCAGGTAATTCCCCGGATGCCTGAGGATTTTCTTCTTGAACGACAGCGGAAGGTTCAGCAGCCGGCTTTTCTCTTTCATCCTGAATTGGAATTTCAACAGCATCATTCTCAGAATTATCCTTTACCTGCAAATTTTCTTTTTTTACAGTCTCTCCATCCCCAGGACTCAGCCGCCAGACATTAAACCACCCAAACAGTGTAATAATTACCATATGGGCAACCGCGACAATTAGAAGTATTGCGAGTATCTTGTCTGGTGTTCCCAGCCAGTCGCTAGATTTGTTTTTAGGATTATTCACTAGGATTGCTCCTCTTGGGATTATCCTTGACATTGCAGGTCTCGCTTCAGGCGCAACCCTCCGTCAAGAACTCCCTAAGTTCCAAAAAGATCAAGATAAGTTTCAAGATGGCGATGGCAGCCTACGCCTCGCGTACAAGGAGATCAAACGCATTGATGCAAACCTGTCCACCGCCACCTTGAAAAAACTCATTTTATTTCTTTGCCGCTGGAGCTGCAGGAGCCACGGGGGCTTTTGCCGCAGGGGCTGCTGGAGCAACAACAACGAATTCATCAACTTCTATGATTCCATTGGCGTTCTTGTCAGCTTTTTTGGCGTCTGCTTCATTAATCTTATATATTGCCATGTATTCAACAACAGTAACTTTTCCATCCTTGTTGACGTCAGCTTTTGTGATCTCAGCAGCTTTAGCAGCAACAGCAGCTTTAACTGCGGCATCAGCAATTTTAGCGGTGGAATCATCAACTTTAGCAGCGGGCGTTGTAGGATTTGCAACCTGATTACATCCGACTACGGCAAATCCCATAGCGGCAACAATAACTATCAATCTCTTCATTTAAAAAATCTCCAATTTGGTTTGATGTAAAATATGAATTTAAAACGATAAATAATTTTATTCTTCAGGGCACCTCCTTTCCTGTTATGTCTTTTAAAATTCTTCCGGATACGGTCTCTCATAGAATTCGGAATATTCCTTTAAACCACCTTTATTTGAGATATTGGCTGTCCGGATAATCCTTTTTAAGGATATCGTAGAATTTAGAATACCTGTTGTCATTCAGCTCCTTCAGGAGCTTGGCCACCTGGGATAGAGCTCTCGGCCTCTCCTTGTTCTGCTGTGCGAAGACGAGGGCCGACATCATGTATTTCAACACTGCATCCTTTTTCTTCCCCTGCTTTACAAGGATGTCGCCTCGTGCGTTGAAGCTGAAGGCGGACAGATTTTCGTCTTCTGAGTTGCCGAGATCCGCAAGGACTTTCAGAGCCTCATCGAACTTGTTCAGATCGATCATGATGGTGGCCTGGAGTTTCTTGGCATCGAAAAGATCGGGAAGTTTCTTGGGGTCGGCGCACTGGTAGGTATCAAGAGTTTTGAGTCTTGCAAGCGCATCATCCTTCTTTCCAAGCTTCTCAAGGCACGCAGCTTCCTTGTAGATGCAATAGACGTCGAATCCGACATATCTGTAGAGGGTATAGAGTTTCTTGTAGTCTGCCATCGCATCAGCATATTTCTGGTCGTCGAACTTCTTGTCGGCCGCTGTTATTTCATCCGGCATCTTTGCGAGTCTCGCATATTTGTAGTCGCTGGCCTTGATTTTTACAGTGAATTTCTCCTGTTTGAGGGCTATGTCGCCGTTTGCGTCGGAGCTTATATATTCCCCCTTCGCCGGCTGGCCTTCCTTCTTCTCGATGGTGACCTCTATGGCTGAAAGCGTGAGGGCGCTTAATGACAGCATCACAGCAAGCGTGCAA
>Ga0209417_1004034_pt1 | contig 18311 bp, 11 predicted proteins | sample RifGroF2_FD_184002 | JGI IMG/M metagenome (GOLD analysis project Ga0209417, IMG submission 184002) | Groundwater microbial communities from Rifle, Colorado, USA - Groundwater F2 (SPAdes) (version 2) | ecosystem: Environmental > Aquatic > Deep subsurface > Groundwater | place: Rifle, Colorado... | reverse complement strand
GAAGGCTTGCAAACAAGCAATTGGAAAATCTAAAAGAGGTAAAAACCGTATTCAGAACTTATATTAAAAACAGAAAATTTAGATATCAAATGTAACGTTTTGTTTTGAGAGGGCTATATACCAAAAGTATTCTGCGCTCCAAGGATTTCAAGCCGACCAGTGGCGTGACCTATGAGGTTGCCGTTCTGAAGGGGTCGCTCTTTTCGGATGATGACCGCACCGCCCAAAACATCCGCGATAAGGCGAATGAGATGAACCTCACGACCCCGAACGCGGAAGTCGCGTGTCTCATCCGCGAACAGTTCTCGGACAAGGAAATCGAGGCCATGGGTCTTTGGTACATCGTTGCCATGCATGAGCCTATCAAAGATTCTGACGGCCTTCCGAACCTCCTTGCGGCTTTTCGTGGTGTTGACGGTCGTTGGCTCTATGCGTACGACGTCTATCCTGACGACAGGTGGTATCGTGGGTGCGGATTCGCGTTCCTTGTCCCGCAAGTGTCTTCTTAGGGCTTGGTTCTCTGAACCTTGTGCATTGGGCACTTGGTTCCTTAGTCCTTAGTCCTAACTGCGCTGTACCCTTGTTGATTGTCAACATTGGGTGTGGCGTCTTTTTGTTTTCCTGCCTACCGGCAGACAAGTGTGATAAACCACGTCGCTCGCGAGCGACGTGGTAAACTTATTTTGATCGAAATTCTGATCCCTTGACAACAACCCTCGCTTTGAACACAATGAGAGCGTTAGCACTCTTGATAGGAGACTGCTAGCGTCTTTTTTCTCTGGAGATCTCTCAATAAAATTATCTAAATTTTTAACTTTTATTCTTATGAAACTAATACCGGTTGGTGATCATATCATCGTTAAAGCTGTTTCTCGTGAGGAAACATCTGCTTCTGGAATCATTATTCCAGATACCATAGATAAAGAACGAAGTGAACGTGGAGAAGTCATTGCCGTAGGTCCAGGCCGTGAGTTAGATGGAGGCAAACGATCCACTATGGAGGTAAGCGTCGGTAATAAAGTCTTGTTTAAAAAATATGCTCCAGATGAGGTAAAGATTGATGGAGCTGAGTATCTCATCATCCGCATGGATGACGTTATGGCTATCATTGAGTAATTAAAATCATATGGCAAAACAAATTTCATTTAATGAAGATATTCGTGCGGCATTAAAGCGCGGAGTGGACAAGCTCGCAAACGCGGTAAAAGTAACCCTTGGTCCAAAGGGTCGTAACGTCATTCTTGATCGCGGTTTTGGTTCCCCTGTGGTAACAAAAGATGGAGTGACAGTGGCAAAAGAAATCGAACTCGAGGATAAATTTGAAAACCTTGGAGCAGAACTCGTGAAAGAGGTTGCAAGCAAGACCAATGACGTGGCAGGAGATGGAACCACCACTGCAACCGTCTTGGCTCAGGCTCTTATTGCTGAAGGACTTCGCAACGTTACTGCAGGAACCAATCCTCAGGTGTTGCGTCGTGGAATTGAAAAAGGGGTTGAACTTCTCGTGAAGGAAATTAAAGAAAAAATCGCTACTCCTATCAAAGGAGAGGAGATTGAGAAAGTGGCTAGTATTTCAGCCAATGATCCTGAAATCGGCAGCATGATCGCTCAAGCCATGAAAAAAGTGGGTGAAAACGGTGTTATTACCGTTGAAGAATCACAATCTTTTGGAGTGGATGTAGAGGTTGTAGAGGGAATGCAGTTTGATAAAGGATATGTCTCTGCTTACATGATGACCAATGCGGATCGCATGGAAGCTGAGTATCAAGATGCTCATATTCTCATTACCGATCGCAAAGTCAGTTCTATTCAAGATATCCTTCCTATTTTGGAGAAAGTCGCCACAACCGGAAAGAAGGAACTTGTTCTTATTTGTGAGGATGTTGATGGAGAAGCTCTTACCACCTTGGTCGTGAATAAATTACGAGGAGCTTTTTCAACTCTCGCGATTAAAGCCCCTGGGTTTGGTGATCGTCGTAAGGCCATGTTGCAAGACATCGCCATCCTTACAGGAGGAAAAGTGGTTTCTGATGAAGTCGGAATGAAGCTTGAGGATGTACAACTGAGCGATCTTGGGCAGGCTAGAAAAGTCGTTTCTACAAAAGAGAACACCACCATTGTCGAAGGTCGTGGAGATAAAATAGCTATTGAAGAACGAGTAAAACAAATTCGTACACAGCTTGAGCAGACAGACTCCGACTTTGAAAAAGAAAAAATGCAGGAACGTATTGCGAAGCTTTCAGGTGGTGTGGCGGTCATTCGTGTTGGAGCTGCAACAGAAACAGAAATGAAAGAGAAGAAGCATCGTATCGAGGATGCCGTTGCTGCTACAAAGGCGGCGATTGAAGAGGGAATTGTTCCAGGAGGTGGTGTAGCTCTTATTCGTGCCATCGATGCTTTAGATCATGCTTCTTTAGAAGGAGACGAACGCATGGGACTCAATATTTTACGTCGAGCTCTTGAAGAACCTTTGCGTATGATTGCAAACAATGCCGGAATGGATGGATCGGTTGTTGCTGAGAAAGTGAAATCCTTAACAGGTGCCATGGGTTATAACGCAGCCACAAACGAATATGAAGATCTCGTCAAAGCTGGTGTGATCGATCCTGCTAAAGTCACACGTTTTGCTCTTCAAAATGCTGCGTCTATTGCCATCATGATTCTTACGACCGAGTGTGCGGTTACCGATCTGCCAAAGAAAGATGATGGAGCTTCTGCGATGGGAGGAGGGATGCCAGGAGGAATGGGAGGAATGTACTAAAGATTTTAAATGAAATAATTTTTAGAAAAAACAAGAGGGGTCTTCCTCTTGTTTTGCTTTAGAGAATCTCTTTAATCTGTTACCATAGTTCTAAACAAACAAAATATATGACTGACAAAACAACAGAAACCGAATATATCCCTCCTCAATCTTCTCTTTCTTCAGATGAACGCTTTTTTGCCACGATCGGTTATTTAGGGATTTTGTGTCTTGTTCCGCTTCTCTTAAAAAAGAATAGTCCTTTTGCTCAACATCACGGAAAGCAAGGACTTGTTATTTTAGTGGTTTGGCTTGGGTTATGGGTGGGAATGATTGTTCCTATTTTGGGACAGATCGTCTGGTCGCTTGGGTCTTTAGCCTTGATGATTTTGATTATTCTAGGAATGGTAAATGCCTTTCAAGGCAAAATGTGGGACATGCCGATCTTGGGTAAGTATGCAAAGAATTTGAAACTGTAAAAATATGATTGAGCTTCTTAAACACATTCAAGTCCTCCGGGTAAAGACAGAAAAGACCTGGAGGTTACTTTGACCTTGATACCGTTCAAACACAGGTTAAAACTCTTGAAGTTCAAATGTCCTCGCCTGATTTTTGGAAGGATCAAGAACACGCTCAACGAATCAGCAAAGAAGCCTCTGAATTACGTGAGGAGTTGTTTACTTGGGAAGGATTTTTAAAAGAGATTTCTGACCTTGAAGAGCTTGCTTGTCTTGGAGACGAATCATTACACGATGAGATTGCCACTAAATTAGTTGATCTTGAGGGACGTTTTACAAAAATGGAATTTGCCACACTGTTTGCAGGTTCCTATGATAAAGACACAGCTATTGTCGCCATTCATGCAGGTTCTGGCGGAACAGAAGCTCAAGATTGGACGCAAATGCTTACCCGAATGTATTTGCGATTTGCTGAATCTAAACACTGGCAAGTGACGGTGTTGAGCGAGTCGCGCGCAGAGGATGTCGGTCTTAAAAGTATTACCTTGCGTGTCCAAGGCCGTTGGGCCTACGGATATTTGAAATCCGAAGCTGGTGTTCATCGTCTTGTAAGAATCTCTCCGTTTGATGCAGAAAAAATGCGTCATACGACGTTTGCTCTTGTGGAAGTAATTCCTGAACTTGAGGATGTGTCCGAGATTGATATTGATCCAAAAGATCTTCGGGTCGATACGTTTTTAAGTGGTGGAAAAGGAGGGCAAAGCGTCAACACAACATATTCGGCTGTCAGGATTGTTCATCTTCCAACCAATATTGCTGTTGTGTGTCAAAATGAGCGTTCGCAGTTGCAAAATAGAGAAACAGCCATGAAGATTCTTAAATCTAAGTTGCATCAAATTCAATTAAAAGAACAAGAACAAAAGAAAGCACAGCTGCGAGGGGAATATCAATCCGCTGAATGGGGGAATCAGATTCGTTCCTATGTGCTTCATCCCTATAAATTGGTAAAGGATCATCGAACCGACTACGAGACAACCGATGCTGAAGGAGTGTTAGAGGGTGCTTTAGAACCTTTTATGGAACACTATCTGCGTTATGAACTCGAATGTTCCTCGCGCTTTGAACAGGCAAATAAGAATTAATATATGGCAAAAAAATTTCAAACAGCGTTAGTAACTGGTGGTGCTGGGTTTATCGGATCTCATATTGTAGATGCATTGATTCGCAGACATATTAAAGTATATGTCGTAGATGATTTTTCAACGGGTCAAAAAAAGAACGTGAATCCCAATGCTCACGTCACGCGTTTGTCGATTTTAAATCCACAATTTGTTCCATTGCTTCAAAAAATCAAACCAGATGTCGTGTTTCATTTAGCCGCGCAGATCAATTTGCGTGATTCCCTTCAAGATCCATTGAATGATGCGAAGATCAATATTTTTGGCACTCTTACCCTGATTCAGGAGTGCACAAAACTAGGTGTAAAAAAAATAATCTACTCCTCAACAGGTGGACCCATGTATCCAGAACAGGCAAGAATGCCTTGGTCTGAAAAGATCCACCCACAACCTATCTCTCCCTATGGGATTTCTAAACGCTCGGCAGAAATGTATTTTCATTATGCCTTTCAAGTGCATGGAATGCCGTATGTGGCGTTGCGTTATGCAAACGTCTATGGGCCCAGACAAAATGCTAAGGGAGAAGCAGGAGTGATTTCTATTTTTGCGGATCATTTTATGAAAGGGAACCCCATGATTATCCACGGGTCTGGAGAACAAACGCGCGATTTTGTTTTTGTAGAGGATGTGGTGCGTGCCAATATAAGTGCGATGGATCGCTCAGCAGTGGGTGTGTTCAACATCGGCACAGGAAAGCAAACAAGCATCAATACGATTTTTCGAAAATTAAAAAAGATGACTCAGTCGTCAATCCCTGAGCGTCATGATGCCCCAGTGATGGGAGAAGTTATACATTCAGCTCTTTCCTCCCGCGAAGCACTCATCCATCTTGGATGGCGGCCAACGGTTAAACTCGATCAAGGACTTGAAAAAACCGTTGCATGGATGCACAAACGTTAGACAATCAAATCATAGATCAAGCGGTTGCTGTTCTTAAAAATGGCGGAGTGGTTGTGTTTCCTACAGAGACCGCCTATGGCTTGGCGGCAGACGCAACAAATGCAGATGCAGTAAATCGAATTTTTCTTTTAAAAGGCCGTGAAGAAGATAAATCCTTTCCTCTTATTGCTGCAGATCAGACAATGGTTGAAACCGTTGCTGGAATTTCACGAGGACTCATAGGTCTTGCTGATCGTTATTGGCCAGGCCCTTTAACTCTTATTCTTCCTGTCATGAGTGATCAGCTAGCCCCAACGGTGATCAGACAGGGAACGATTGCTATTCGTATTTCCTCTCATCCTGTTGCGCAGGCTCTTTCTCGCGGAATTGGCAGACCCATCGTTTCCACCTCAGCCAATCGTAGTGGGCAGATGGTGTGTTATTCATCCGAGTGTGTGAAAAATCAATTTGAACATCAACAAATAAAACCAGATTATTATCTAGACGCAGGAGAACTCACTCCAGAACCTCCATCTACGATTGTCGGGTTAGATGATTATGGAATGCCAGAAGTTTTGCGCCAAGGATCCATTGAAATTTAAGTATGCTTCCTCGAGCAAAAAAAAGTTATGGACAAAATTGGCTTGTGGATGAAACGGTCGTAAAAAAGATCATTCAAGCCTCTGATATAAAATCTAATGATCTTGTTCTTGAGATTGGTCCTGGAACAGGCGTGCTTACTCAAGCTTTAGTCGATGCTGGGGCTCAGGTTGTGGCTGTGGAAACAGATCCTTCTCTTATTGAACCTCTTAGGCAAAGATTTGGAGGGCGTATCCAACTCATAGAAGACGATGTCTTGACTTTTCCCGTCCATCGTTTCTTTCATCATTTTTCCTACAAACTGATTGCCAATATTCCTTATAACATCACTTCAGATCTGTTAAGACATTTTTTGACACAAAAACCAAAACCTTCTCGTATGATACTGATGGTTCAAAAAGAAGTAGGGGATCGTATTGTGGCACGTCCTCCTCAAATGAGTTTGCTTTCCGTGATGTGTCAGCTTTATGCGGTTTGTCGACGTGTGAGTGTTGTTCCTGCAGGAGCTTTTCGACCTATTCCAAAAGTGGATTCCGCGATCGTGCAGTTTGATCTTGAAGATCCATCATTACGATGGAGGATAGATCCAGAAATGGTTATTGGACTGGCAAAGTTTGGATTTTCTTCACGTCGCAAGCAACTTCATGGAAATATCGCGGGATCATCAACAAAGTTTACTTCAGAACAGGTAAAAAAAGCTCTCTCTCTTTTAGGTCTGGATTCAAGATCCAGAGCAGAAGCTCTCAACATAGAACAATGGGTCCAACTTACCCACACATTGAATGAATAACGCAAAAAACGTCTAGGTAAGACCTAGACGTTTTGTTATAATTAAAAGGAGCAGGTCTCTATGGCTACGCAACGGATTCGTCTTAAACCCATCTCACCAGTAAATATTGAACAAAAGGTTGCTTTTGGTCTTTTGATGTTTTTGGGTTTAGGAGGAGTTGTCTTTGGATTTCAGTCTTTTGGAGCCAACATGCAAAGACCTATTCAAAAACAAATATCAGAATTTTATACAGGGGAACAATTTTTAACCGAGGATCAACTTGAGGAACAAACACTGAAAGATTCCAAGACCAAGGATACTGATGGTGATGGACTTGTTGATTATGATGAGTTATATGTCTACAAGACCAGTCCTTATATTGTTGATTCTGATTCTGATGGGTATGACGATAAGACCGAAATTTTTTCTGGAAATAATCCTAATTGCCCTATTGGTAAAACATGTGGATTTATTGTTACTTCTGATGAAGAGGCAACGGCATCAAACAATATTGCCGATGCTTTTGTCCAAAGCCTTGGGGCAGGGGCTCTGATAGAAGCGGGTTCTGTACAGTTTAATTCTGCGGCTGATGTTGAAGCCTTTTTTAAACAAGCGACCATGGATCAGATTCGTGCGGCTCTCATTGAATCAGGAATGAGTCAAGAGGAGCTTGATACCATTGACGATGAAACCTTGAGAGCTTTTTTTAACGGAGCCCTTGATGAAGCATCTTTTTCAGGATCTCTTGATCAATATATTGCTCCTACGCAGTAGAGATCTAATCATTTTTTATGACACAGGTTTCCCATAAAGCAAAAAGATGGATTGGCGGGGGTCTCGCCGTTGTTTTTATTCTTGGGCTCGTTGTGTTTGGACTTTTTGCCACACGCACACACGTCTTTGCAACCGATACGGAAGTGATTTTTGCCGGAGGTGAAGCCGCGGCGGGTGCTGCTGAGGGAAGCTGTTTAACCGCAGGAGCCACACCTGCAACCTGTCCTCCAACCGGTATTAAAAAGAGTTTAGAAGTGGTGGGAGGAAAAATTGTTTCTCCAGCCTTTCGTATCGCTCTTATTCAGGCATTATTGAATCTTTCTCAATTTGTGGCGAATCGTCTTGCCTATGAAGCCGCTGTCTATATCGCCTCAGGAGGTCCAGGAGAAGATTCAATGTTTTATCAACGAGAACCTGTTGATGCTTGGAAAGATTTTGGACTTGATATAGCAGGAGAAGCGGTTGGATCGATTTCTGAACTTTCGTCTAAAGATTTGGGAATTGAATTTAATTTGTGTCAACCTAGTAATCCTTCCTTACAACTTGCGCTTGCTATTGGTATTAAACAGAAATATAAGCCTGCTGAACCTAAATGTGACATTTTGGAAGTGGGGAAAAATTGGACGAAGATTTATACCAATTTTATACAAACACTAGAAGATCCCGATGCGCTTCAGAAAGCGGTACTTACGAAATTTGCTGAAACGTTAAAACCTGGAAAAAATGAATTAAGCGCTACATTGAGAATTAATATTGCGATTGATCAAAAAGTCCATGAACAAAAATTGTTAAAGTTTTTACAGCAGAATCAAAATCAATATAAATCAGTGAAAGATTTTATTACAGGAAACGTCAAAACTCCTTCAGAGACTCTTCAAGGCGAATTTGAATCGAAATTAAAAGAAGTGAATGGGGATCAAACCAAGATTAAAGTGGGAGAGCTTGTCAATGCAGGGGAACTGATCGGAGGATTGGCTCTTTCAACAGCCTCAACATTCACGAATACGCTTTTGTCTCAATTAATGAATCGTATTTATACGGGGTTATTTGATTCTGAACCTATTCCTGATCCATTTGATGAGGAGGCTCTTGGTGGAGGGGATAAAGCCGCTGCCCAGGAACGTTTTGCTTCCATTATTGCGACACATCCTATTGCCACAGGTGAGTACAATGCGCTTTCTGAATTCGTGGTTTGTACAGCCGAAGGAGTAACCAATAGAGGTCTTTATAACTGTGTCATGGATGTGAATTTTTTGGCAGCCGTAAGTCGTGGAAATAGCGGATCGGCTCTTACAGTTCAGGAAGCCATTGACGAAGGATTGTTGGATGGAAATCGTCCACTTATTTCTCCAGAAAATGAACCAGCAAACCAAGATCCTTATTGTTATACCTATGGGTATTGTTACGCAAACTTGGTAAAGCTGAGAAAAGTTCGTGTCCTTCCTATTGGTTGGGAGCTTGCGGCATTACGCAACAGCCAAACCAATCCGGCAACACTTCAAGAAGTCATTGATGGTTTTAATGATTGTACAGAAGATGGCACTATTGGACCTTCCAACGCACTTAATAGCGATACAAAATGGTGTCATTTGATTGATCCAAATTGGGTTTTAAAATATCCAGAAACTCAATGTCGCGCTATCGTGAATGGTGAAATTCGTCTGTCTGCGCTGAGTCCTGGACGCTCAAGTGTCTGTGTAGATGCTCCAAGCTGTATTGGTGAAAATAACGATGGAGTGTGTACAGATGGGTATGGTTATTGTGTCCAAGAAAAAAACGTGTGGCGTTTTCGTGGAGATGAATGTCCTGCACAATATGCTAGTTGTCTTTCTTTTCAAAATACTCAGACGGGCGATCCAGGCGATTTTCTTGTGAACACGGTAGATTACAGCGTATGCGATCAGAATAATGCAGGATGCCAGTGGTATCGGACCAATAAGTATTTAGATGACGCAGGCACATCTGATGATACGTCAGATGATACCTATGTTTGGCTTCCAGAGGGTGAGGTCTATATCACCACAGATGTAGACAACACAACACCTGACCATGATGATGATTTAAATTATCAAACAACCACAGGAGGTTCTGCCAGTCCTGCCATATATAATTACACGTCTGATTCTGGAGAAACCTATCGTTACACCACTTATACTTATGAAGATCGCTTGTATTTAACCTATAATGCGCAGACGTGTTCTGATAGTGATGCTGGTTGTACGAAATTGTATGAATTTGGAGAGAACCTTTTACTCAATCATATTCAAAACCCAAGCTTCGAAGATGATACAGACGAGGATGGTTTTCCTGATTATTGGGTGCAAACAGCCATAGGTGGCTCTTCACAGAAAATAGTGGAAGATGGAGCTGTCGTGGGTACGTCGATGTTTCAAACAGACAATAGCGGTTTTTATCAATATGTTCCCTTGCAGGCAAACAATTTTTATACCTTAAGTTTTTACGCAAAAACCGTCAGTACAAGTGCTGGTTCTACGACCCTGTCTCTTTCTTTAGAAGACAAAAATGGGTCTACGATTTCTATTGCAGGTACATCTTATCAAGGAGATTGTTCTCCTGTCAGCAACATCTATTCAATCCTTTTGAATTCAGGAAATGCCTCCCAATTTACCTCAGGGGAATGGTCTCGATTTGATTGTACATTCACGACTCCTTCAAATACTGCTCAAGCCAATATCTCTATTACAAGTGATGAACTCCTTCTTGATGGGATTCAGCTTGAATTAGGAGAGGACGTTCATACGTTCACAGAAGGATATAGTTCAACACCCGTTGCCGCCTACTACAAGATGGCGCCGGATTATTTAGGTTGTTCGGGTGTTTTTGATGATCCATCTGAGTGTGATGAATATACTCAAGTTTGTCAGGCACAAGACGTGGGTTGCAACCTTTATACTCCAGAAGACGGCGATCCTTCTATCCCCGCTATTATTTCTGAACTGGATCAATGTCCAAGTGAGTGTGTGGGATATACCACTTACAAACAGGAAGCAACCGATTACGAAAGCGAATCATTTCCTTTGTATTTTATTGCTTCAAACGCAAGTAGTTGTTCGCAGCAATACGTTGGTTGTGATTCATTTACGAATTTAGACGCTGTGGATGCAGGAGGAGAGAGTATTGAGTATTACACCTCTCTTCGTTCTTGTTTAAGTTCGTCTATTGCAGACGGTTCCAATTCACAAAAGACTTCCGCCACATTTTTTACTTGGGAAGGTTCAGACAACGAAGGATACCAATTACAAACCTGGGTTTTGCTTGAATCGAATTTGAGCGCCACAACAGGCATCTTTACTCAAGATCCATTTACTGCTGAATCTCATCCAGATTTTGCTCCTTGTACTCACATTCAGATGTTGAGTGAAAACGAGGTGACCTGTGACGATGGCAGTACTAACATGGCAGAGGACGTTTGGGGTAATGATCAATGCGATGAACATGCGGATATTTTTGAAAACCCGGATTGTCGAGAATTTTTCGATACGCAAGGGAACATGCACTATCGTGAATATTCACAAACCATTTCTCTTTCAGATGAATGTAGTCCTTACCGAAAAGATGAAGGAAATAAGATCGATTGCGGAAATTCGGGAGGATATTGGACAGATCAAGGTTTTTGTCGCTATTACGCCTTACCTGCGGAAAGTGTTTCTTGTCCTGCTGAACAAAATGGTTGTCGACAATATACAGGCGGAACAGGACGCAATGCCGCAACGATTCTTGACGAAACATTTGAGGGAGGAACATATGAGGATTTTGTGATGGCTCAAACAGGAGATACACCAGAGGTTTCTATTAGCAATGAGTCTGTTGCCACACAAGGACATTCGTTGCGTGTGAAGGTTGCCACAGCAGATACAGCAGGAATCGAGACCGTACAAGTCTATTTAGGACCATCCAAAACCAGTACCTATGATCAAGACACAGGAACCACCTGTATGGGAGTGGTTGGTGCAACCGGTTGTGAAGTTGCAAACGATGTAGATAGTGATGGATCTTTCGATGAAACGTGTGTTGTCTCAGATGGTGAGGAAAGTTGTGGAACGCTCACAACCAGTCTTGTTGCCGGTAAAACATTCGTCTTAGATTTTTGGGCTAAAGGCAATGGGAATATCTTTGTTACCTTGGAAGAAGAAGGAGGGGATGGTCAAACACGGGATTTTTCAAATCCAACAAAAATGATTTCTGCTTTAAGTGATCTGACTCCGGTTGCTCTGGATGGCGCTTGGACGCTTTATAGCCTAGGACCGCTGGATACAAGCGCCTTTGAAACATTTGATGAAAATGCGGTGTTGCGTTTTAGCAGCACAGCTTCCTCAACAGCCAGTGAATTTTATCTTGATAATATTACCCTCAAACAAGTTGAGGAAAATATCACTCTGATTAAAGATTCATGGGTGGTCCCTTCCACATGTGATCAAACGTCCAGCGGAGTTGATTCTCCTCAGTATTATTTAGGGTGTGAAGCCTATACAGATCAAAATGGGATAGATGCGGCTCTTTATCAATTTTCAGATATTTGTTCTGAAGAGGTGGTTGGATGTGAAGGGTTCTTTGATACCGCAAATTCTGACTCGACCTATCAGGAAATCTATAACGCTCGCTGCGTGTATTCTACAGATCTAGATCTTTTAGATGGAGAAACCGTGGTTTCCAATACTGCGTGTAAAGTAAATGACAAAGAATACTGTACGATCTCAACAGGTCGTGGATACTGTCTGTTTGATGTAGCAGAAGTTTTTGAACAGCCATTACCACTAAATAATCCTTCCGCCAATTTGTATTTTGGTATTGTCTATGGACCTGAAACTGTGGTTGTTGAAGGGGATACGCCTGTTTATCTTGTGGCGGATAGTCATTTTGCTTGCGCTTCTGGGGCTATGGGATGTGAAGAAGTTGGTTTGCCAACCTATAACCAAGATCACTCGGTGGTTGAGTCCTTTGAATCCGGTTATTACATCAACATCCCAAGCGATTACGGAAATATTCTGTGCGATCACGAAGCGCTGTTTTGTGAGGAATGGTCTTCTACAAAGGATGGAAATTTTTATTTCAAAGATCCTCAGAATAAGACCTGTGAGTATAAAACAACCGTCAGTATTGAAAATCGAAGTTATTCTGGCTGGTTTAGAACCGGAGTGTCTGAACCTTGTTATTGGGAAGACAAGGATGACTCTGGAGATTTCGATATTGATTTAGATGAATCCTATTTGATTGCAGGGGAACAGTTTGGCGTCTGGCGAAATGGAGATGAGGATGATGGAGATGATGATCTTTGGGATTCTTACGGTGGGTGGGTTGCCAGTTGTGAAAGTAAATATGATTTGTGCACGGAATTTATTGATGTTGTCGATACAGAAAGTGGAAACAAAATTTCGGGTCAATCTTACTATTTTACCAATGATGAACTTCTTGATGAAAGCAATCTAACAGATGGTCAGCGTTGTAACGGACAAGTCAGCCAGAAGTTTGGATGCGCTTTGTTTAACAATTCAACCATCTCAGAATTAAGTTATAACGCGGGAGCCAGTTACGTTTCCTCTATTCATGCCGATGTCTTGTATGGTCGAGATCAAAACGCGTTGGTTGATCCTATCAGCTGTGCTCTTGAAGATGGCGGAGTATTCACCATTTCTGAATCAAACGCAAAGATTATTACTGGCTCATCATCAGATACAGAAATTGATTTGTGTGCACGTCGTTGTTCCTATCAAGTCGCAAGTGGAGATTCTCTTGCCACAGGTTCTTCTGATGTGGGATCCACAAGCACATCCTATTATGAACGTTCTTGTTTAGTGAATTCAGATTGTCCTATTCTCACGACCACTCTAGGAGAGAGTGCAACCGGATCCTGCATGGACGTCACAAATGCCTATGCGCTTGAGGATGATTCAAATGAAATTTTGAAAGTGAATCGTGATCGTACTTGTTCCGCATGGCTTGCCTGTGAGAGTTCTCGTACCAGTTGGAATACAAGCACCAATAAATATGATTTGGTTTGTGATTCTGTGAATTTGTGTACGGAAGGTACCGTTCAGGGCGACCGCGCGTTATGTACGCAATGGGATGAAACAGATCCATCCATACTGTCGGCTTATGCCTATTCAGCTCGAGATGTAAATTGGACGGGTTTTGAGTACTCCGGAAACGCGATTCCGAATCAGTTGCCTATTGAAACCTATGATCAGTTTAATATTGCTCCACAAGCCGTATGTGTAGATTCTCTTGGAGACGTTGGACTTGATCAGACAAATGAAAATGGGTTGTCTATGAGTTGCAGAACGTTTGAAGATTGTCCTCTGGCTCCTGTAAGTTGTCATACCGATGCTGATTGTACTAATGCCAGTTATGGAGCGTGTGATGAAGATTCCAACACCTGTTATTATCGTTGTCAGAATTCAAACGAAACCGATTACCGTTTGGTTTACAATGCGGGACCATGTGATGCGAGAGAATCAGGATCTGGAAATGGCGGATTATGTTATGTAGGACATTGTTCTCAAACAGGCGCTGCTTGTGGAACTTCAGGAGATTGCGCAGATACGGAATCTTGCGTGGTTGGCTATTGTCAGGCAACGGCAGATACGAATTGTTTGAACGAAGATTGTTCCTGTAATCCAGATAAAAATGAAACGAATGGCACAAATATCGATTGTGTTGGTGCTACAGCCGGTACTTCTTCTGCAGTTGTAAGCACTCCTATTTGTGATCCTGTTCAATTTGTTTGCGTAAATGAGTTAACCTCGGATGAGACAACTCGTGATGCTTGTGTGACGACATCTCAATGCGGCACAAGTACAACGCGATCTAGTTACGATTGTATTTCTGCCGACACTTCTACCGCGGGTTCTTGTTTTAATGATCGTTGTTTATCAGATATCGTAGATGAAAATGGAGATCGCAAAGCCGATCGTCTCGTTGTTTCTGATGCGCGTGGGGAATCCTGTCGTGCTTATCCTGAAGTTGATTCGCCATTTCCAGCAAGTGTGGTGAGTTCCTGGTTGCGTTATGATGGAACAGATATTGAAGATGAAGGAACCTCGCCTGTTTCCGTTTCTTCTGGATTTGAAGATACTCCCAGCGTTCAGCATTCTCTTCCATATAATTATGTGAACGGATTTCAAGATTCTAACGTGTGTGGTATTGATGCAGATGGAAATGTCGTTGATTGTCTGTGTAGTTATGAGAAAGTGAAGTATGGAGGAGGATCTGGATATCGATATTACGAGATAGGGACAGGGATCGATTCAGAAGATATTCCAGATGGTATTTGTGCCGGAGGATCTGTGGCAGGTATTCCTTGTATCAGCGATGAGGATTGTACATTTAATAATCAGATCGGTTCCTGTTCCTATCTTTCACGTGTAGATACTCTTTACGGATGGGCAGGTTATTGTATTGAACGAGACACCTCCATTCAGACTCTTGGATCTTCTGCCCAGGAAGATCAAGCTTGTTTAAGCTGGTTGCCAGTGGATCAGCTCACAGGAGCGACAGATTTGTATGCAAAATATACGTCTGCCGGATTTGTGCCACAAAATACCTATTATTGCGCTGAAGTGGGTCTTACTTATGACATCGGCACGACAGAAATTGGTTGTGCAGAAATACAGGACAACAATTGTAATGACGATTCTTGGGCTGAGTTCAAAGACGAAGCGGATAATAGCGACAACAAGCAAGACGATTGTATCGCGGCCGTGTGGTGTCCAGACGGATATTTTGCCGTGATGACGGGTTGTGGAGCTCAAGGTTACGACCAGATGTGTATGGATACAGACAATGATTGTCCATTCTTTTGTGTGCCAAAATATTCCTATAAAACAGGTACTGATTCAGGCATAGGAGAAACTGGAGATCCATGTCTTGCCCCGGACCAGATACAGAATCTTATTGATACCAACACTTATAAAATTTATCTTCCTGATGTGGGGGATCATTGGTCTTCACCAAAACCTGATACCTACGTATATGTGATGGAATCATATATTTCCGGTTCTTTTGAGAAAGCAAGGAAATATTATGACGACTGTCAGGTAAGGGGTGTTTTAGATGGAAGTGCTGGAAATATTAATCAATATTACACACCAAGAACCAGTATCGGAGAGGTTACTGTCTCAGGAGGAAGTGGAACACGAGGATATAGAGATCTTGATTTTAACTATCAACCCTATGCAGCGTGTACTTCTCTTGTTCAGGTTTCAAACAAAACACTTGAAGAAGATAACGAAGGAACTCTTCCATTTGATACCTACAATGCTGCATGGACAGGTCGTCTCTGGAAGAATACTGAGAAGAATGGGTTTTTAGGAATAGAAGATCCTTTAGACGATGATTCTCATTTTGGATATGCGTATTCAACATTATTGTCTCCCTATGGAGCTGCTTTGGATTATTTTGAAAAAGCGTTAGATGTTGATCCCTATCCACATCCTCTGGTGATGTGTAAGTCTGATACTTCAGAACAAGTAATTCCTACCGTGGGATTGACGTGTCCTTCAGGATCTTCCGTTCCTAGCACGTCTCTTGCTGGAGAAGAAGCACGTGCCTATCAAAATGTTTCTGTCTATACAAATTCTGATGTTTTTTCAGAGTATTGTGCTAATTCAGAGTGTGACTGTGAAGGAGATAATAACCGTACCAACAATGACTTGTGCAATTACGACCATGATCTTAAAGCGACGATTTCTTGCGGAAATGGTGTATGTGAAAATGATGACAAGACAGTATGTTCTTTCCAAGATACAAATGAAAATGGATATGATGATGCCTGTGGAGATGCCAGCGCTTGTTCTGGAGTGTGTCTTGGAGGACCAGAAGACGGTCAAACATGCCAAACATCCATTGAATGTCAGCCAAATTATTGCACAGGTTCTTCTTCCTATGATGGGGACAATCCCGACCTTGTTGCATGGTGCGTTGCATCAGGTGGAGCACCAATTTACACTCTTTCTTCCGGTGAACCTTCAGAGTCTATTGCGCGTTTGTCTGAGATTTTTGGTCGTATGTATCGACTCATTACTTATACAGACGGATATGAGGGGATCTCAGATGTTCAATCAACCAATTTAAATTTTGATCAGACATTCGGATCCTTTGAGATTCTTGAACTAGATGAGCTTTCAACCCCAGGATTAGATGGTTGGCAATGGGATGGCAGATCTATCCGAGAGGATGCACAAGACTATGTTCCTGTGATTATTTCTGTTGGAGATTGCGAAGGCGCAGAGTGTTATGAAGAAACAAAAGGAAAGTTTACGGTTAATGAAGTCGATGCAGGAGTGATTGAAGCAGAAGGATCAAAGCGTGCAACCGTCAATTTCTTTGCTTATGCGGATTCAGAACAAATGCCTATTCGCAGAGTCGTTGTCGACTGGGGAGATGACTTTACCGGCATCAATGGAACGCTTCCATGGCCCACAGGCAGTTACAGCGGATCCATTGCCAAAGATAACTTCTATAAGAATCATCGAGGATTAGATTTGATCTCCGATACCGAAGGATGTACAGAAGGCGCAACAGAATTTGGTGAAACGCCAGAAGCTTGCAGTTCTAGCTACCTCTCCTTCACTCATGACTACACCTGTACGACAGGTCGTTTGCAGGACCTGACTTCAGCATCAGAGCGAGCCTGTGAATTTAATGCAGATGGCCGTCTCTTAAACTCTCCTTGCTATGACGGAAACTACTGCGTCTTCCAACCCCGCGTCCATGTGATGGACAACTGGGGATGGTGCACAGGATTGTGCACGTCAGGCGCCGATGAAACAGAGGGTTGTTTTACGGGAGAATTACCAAACGGTTCAACCCAAGACGAATGCGACATCGAATCCTGTCCTTCTGAGGGAGAGTCCAGTAGTTGTGAAGATTATTCTGCAGGAACGACCAATCCTTGGAAAAATTTTGACGGGTCTATTTATATCCTTGCTGAATAAATAACTTTTAACGGAAAATAAAATGAGAGTAAGATCTCTCATTTTATTTTTAATTTGGAAATTAAAACCGACTTCTAAGAAGTCGGGCGTATTGTGACTAGTCGTTTAAGGTTAAGGTCACTTCGTCATTGTGACCGTTGCCATCTGTGTAGTGATACCAGATTTCTGTGAGATCATCGGATATTGTACCTTCCAGTATACGATCCCCATCGTCATCATAGAAGGTGTTTCCGGTGATCACCGCTTCGTGTAATGCTCCACCAAAGTCGATCCATGTCTGATCAAAGCCATTGAGATCTGCTATATAAGTTACTATCTCGTAGGAACCATATTTGTCATTTGGCGCAAGACCGCACTGGCCTTCCTTCAGCCACTCATTCATCAACTCGACGGTCTGTCCGTCGTTGGTCTGACCGATGGTGGCGAATTGATTCACGCAGAGAAAGGTATCGCCGGTAATGGCGATCTGCAGTGTTCCTTCGTCCTTCAGATCCACGACGCACTCGTGGACTCCTTCGCAGTCTGGGTCGTTGGGGCGACCATCGTAGGGGAACGCGTAGAAGGTTCCGGCCCACGAATAGGGGGCCACGATTTTCAGTTGTGCGAAGAACGAATCTAACGGGGTGGGAGTAACAACGACAGCGTCGTCGTCTCCAATGTTCTTAAGGGTACAAAGTTTGTCGCATCCTCCCAGTATAAGGAGGAGACAGAGACCAAAAAGGATAACGATGGAACGGTTCATGACTCTCTCCTCTCAAACGAGTTGAATGAACGTAAAGCTCTCCTGTATTTCTATTTGACCTTATTTTAGTGATTTTGTCAATGATAATGTCGAGACCGTTGAAAAACCCACCTCCCCCAAAGGCTGGGTTTTGTGTTTGAAAAGTGGTAAAATGTAGCTAACTTCAGTTAAAAAGTGAGGTTTACTCGTCTTCATATGTTCACTCTTCCCAACAGATA
>Ga0209417_1004032_pt1 | contig 18314 bp, 12 predicted proteins | sample RifGroF2_FD_184002 | JGI IMG/M metagenome (GOLD analysis project Ga0209417, IMG submission 184002) | Groundwater microbial communities from Rifle, Colorado, USA - Groundwater F2 (SPAdes) (version 2) | ecosystem: Environmental > Aquatic > Deep subsurface > Groundwater | place: Rifle, Colorado... | reverse complement strand
TTTTGCAACGTAAACATTTCCGTAAGACATTGCGATCAAGCCCAAATCTTTTTTACCCATCACTTTACCGGAAGCGGCAAATTTTGCAACAGCTCCCATCGGGGTTGATTTTGATGCTTGTCCGCCTGTGTTTGAGTAAACTTCAGTATCGAGAACCAAAATGTTTACGTTAGCGCCTGAGGCGAGTACGTGATCTAAGCCGCCGTAACCGATATCATAAGCCCAACCGTCGCCGCCCATAATCCAAACGGATTTTTTTACAAGATAATCTGCAAGACTTAGGAGATGTTCAACTTCCGAAATTTTTGGACTTTTTGGATTAGTTGTTTTGTAGTCATTCAGTTTTTGTTTTAAAGCTCCAACGCGTTCACGCTGATCATAAATTCCGGTTTCATCCGTTTGAACCGCATTCATAAGTTCTTCAACTAATTCACCGCCAACTTCAGCAGAAAGTTTTTGCAAATATTCTTTTGCTTGTTCGGTGTGTTTGTTGATGGCGAGACGGAAACCGTAACCGAATTCCGCATTGTCTTCAAACAAGGAGTTTGACCATGCCGGACCTCTGCCGTCTGCATTTTTTGACCAGGGAGTTGTCGGTAAGTTTCCACCGTAAATTGATGAACAACCGGTTGCATTTGCAATTACGGCTCTATCACCGAATAATTGGCTGACAAGTTTAACATATGGAGTCTCGCCGCAGCCTGCGCACGCGCCGGAGAATTCAAACAACGGTTCCATGAATTGTGAATCTTTTACTTGAGCAGGATTTAATTTTCTTCTATCGTATAAAGGAATTGAATCGAAGAAGTCCCAGTTCGCTCTTTCGGTTTCTCTTATCGGTAATTGTTCCGCCATATTGATTGCTTTTAGGCGAACTTCTTTTTTATTTTTTGCCGGGCAAACATCGATACAAAGTCCGCATCCGGTACAATCTTCTACCGCAACTTGAATGGTGTAAGCTAAATTGTCGCCGAAATCTTTTGCTTTGAATTTGATCGATTTAAATGTTTCCGGTTTGTTAGCCAACAACGCTTCGTCATAAATTTTTGCGCGGATGGTTGCATGCGGACAAACGATAACGCACTTGTTACATTGAATACAAACTTCCGGATCCCAAACAGGAACTTCAAGCGCGATGTTTCGTTTTTCAAATTTGCAAGTTCCGGTTGGATAGGTTCCGTCAACCGGCATTTTACTTACCGGAAGTGAATCTCCTTCTCCTGCGATCATTACCGCGGTAACATCGCGAACGAAATCAGGAACGTTTCCGGAGACATAAGGCATAAATTGAATTTTGCTTGTAACGGTTTTTGGAACTTCTACTTCGTGTAAGTTGGCAAGCGTTTGGTCAATTGCGTTAAAGTTCATCTCAACAATTTTTTCGCCTTTAGCTCCGTAAGTTTTCTTAACAGAGTTTTTGATGAGCGTAATTGATTCTTCTTTCGGGAAGATGTTTGAGATCGCAAAGAAGCATGTTTGCATGATTGTGTTGATTCGCGCGCCCATTCCGGTATCGTTGGCTACTTTGTACGCATCGACGATAAAGAATTTCATTTTCTTTTCAACGAGATCGCGCTGAATTTTTTCCGGAAGCGTATCCCAGACTTTATCAGTCGGTTCTTGTGTATTAAGCAAGAATGTCGCACCGGGAATCGCATCTTTTAAAAGATCCATTTTTTCTAAAAAGACTTGCTGATGACAAGCGATGAAATTTGCTTTATCAATTAAGTAAGTTGATTTTAATTCCTTTGGACCAAAACGCAAGTGCGAAGTTGTGGTTGAACCAGATTTTTTAGAATCATAAACGAAGTAACCTTGTGCGTAGTTATCTGTTCCTTCGCCGATAATTTTAATTGAATTTTTGTTTGCGCCAACAGTTCCGTCTGCGCCGAGACCATAAAATTTACCTTTAAATGTTTCCGGAGCTTCAACGGTGAATGCAGCGTCGTATTCCAAACTTGAATGCATCACGTCTTCATTAATTCCGATAACGAAATGATTTTTCTGTTTATCTTTTTTCAATTCATCATAAACAGCTTTGATCATTCCCGGAGTAAATTCTTTTGAGGAAAGTCCGTAGCGTCCACCGATAATTTTCGGATAAGCAAATGGCAAAACGCCGTCATTATATTGTTCGGAAATAGCGTTAACGATATCAAGATAAAGCGGATCGCCGGCGCCGGGTTCTTTTGTTCTGTCCAAAACTGCGATTGATTTAGTTGTTTTTGGAAGCGCGTTAATGAAATGTTCGATAGAGAATGGACGATACAACCGAACTTTAACTACGCCTACTTTTTCTTCTTTGTTTACTAAATATTGAACGGTTTCGTCAACAGCTTCAGCGCCGCTTCCCATCAAAATAATGATGCGTTCTGCATCCGGTGCGCCGACGTAATCAAATAAATGATATTGTCTTCCGACGATTCCGGCAAATTTATCCATTTGTTTTTGAACGATTTCCGGACATTCGGCGTAAAATTTATTTACGGTTTCTCTTCCCTGGAAATAAACGTCAGGATTCTGAGCGGTTCCGCGCATGAAAGGATTATCCGGTGTTAACCCGCGTTTACGATGAGCTAAAACCAACTCATCATCGATCATCGCTCTCATATCTTCAACAGTCAGTTGTTCAATTTTCATAACTTCGTGTGAGGTTCTGAATCCATCGAAAAAGTGGAGAAAAGGAATGCGTGATTCAAGTGTAGCGGCTTGAGAGATCAAAGCAAAATCCATTACTTCTTGAACTGAGTTTGAGCAGAGCATTGCAAAACCGGTTTGGCGGGTTGCCATAACATCGCTATGATCGCCAAAAATTGATAATGCCTGCGCTGCGATTGATCTTGCTGTAACATGAAAAACCGTTGCGGTTAATTCGCCTGCAATTTTGTACATATTCGGGATCATCAAGAGCAAACCTTGAGATGCTGTAAAAGTTGTGGTCAAAGCGCCGGTTTGCAGCGCGCCGTGTACGGAACCGGAAGCTCCGCCTTCGCTTTGTAATTCGCTAACCAAAGGGATCGTTCCCCAAATGTTTTTCTTTTGTTCCGATGCCCATTGATCCGACCATTCTCCCATCGGGGAAGAAGGAGTTATCGGGTAGATTGCGCACACTTCGTTAGTATGGTACGCCACATATCCCGCAGCTTCATTTCCATCAATTGTTACTTTTTTTCGTTCCATTTTCCTTACCAATATTATTAAGTTATTAGATAGTTAATATTCATTAGAATTGTCACGATATTTAGCCAAAAATTATACCAGAATCATTCGGGAGATTTTCGACTGTTTTCCAAAATATTTTTTCAAATTTGGCAATTATTGTTAGTGAAAAGAAAATTTTTTCTAATTTGCAAGAATAAATTATCAAAAACCGTAATCAATTAAAAAAGTAAAGTTTCGGGGAAAGTAATTTTTGAAATTCCCTTATATATTAATATATTTGGTCAAGAAAGTGAAATAATTTAGTTAGAAAAGGTGTTTTTGAAATGAAAAACGGAATTCATCCAAGTTACAGACCAGTAGTATTTAAAGATTTTTCTTGTGATTTTGCAATTTTAACTCGTTCAACAATTAAAAGCAGCGAAACCATTCAATGGGAAGACGGAAAGTCTTATCCTTTGGTTCGCTTAGAAATTTCAAGCGGTTCGCATCCTTTCTTTACCGGAAAACAGAAGTTACTTGATACCGCAGGAAGAGTTGAGAAATTCAATAAAAAGTATGCAAAGGCAAAAAGCTAGTTTAGGCTTTTTTAGTTTGTTATTAAAAGCTATTCACTCTTGTGCAATAGCTTTTTTTGTTTTTAGCTGAAGTGTTATTTTGAAGTTACGTTAATTAATTGAAGAGGAGCGATCGCTATGGAAATCTGCATTTTTGAGGATTTATATTTTGACCGGATAGAACCGCTTACTTTTTCGCGACCTACTTATGATTTGGTCTGCGGCATCTCATCTCTTAAAGATAAAATTGTTCGCCATTATCCGGATGTTAAAATCTCGCTTCATACACGTCCGTACCTTGAATCTTTTCTCATCTCCAAGTACCCCGAATTAAGTATCAACAAAATTGAAGAAGACGATTGTCTTTTTATCAATGGTAGAATTTTAGCGCCGGAAAATATTTCCGAACTGATCTCGCTAAAAGATAAAACTAATAGAGTTTTTATCAATAAAGACGATACTCTCATCGCTGCGCGGGTTTCCGGAAAAATTTTAAATGAAGTAAAAAATAATATCCACGACTTGCTTTCACTTTCTAATTTTGATGGAATAAAGATCGAGAAGATCGATATTCCCACAGTTAACTATGTGTGGGACTTGATCAACAACAATCACAAAGAAATGGTAAGCGATTTTTCCTTTTACACAAAAAATAAAAAAGGAGACATGCACCACGGCAAAGTTTATGAAGGCGTCCATCTCATAGAAAAAGAAAATATTTTTATCGCCGAAGGAGCGCAAATAAAACCCGGCGCGGTGTTGGACGCTTCTTTAGGTCCAATTTATCTTGATGAAAATTCGGTTATTTTTCCCAATGCGGTTATTGAAGGTCCGGTGTATGTTGGAAAATCGAGCCAGGTAAAAAGCTGTGCGCGCATTTATGAAAATGTAAGCATCGGAAAAATCTGTAAAGTCGGCGGTGAAGTTGAAGATTCTATTATTTCTCCTTTCACCAACAAACAGCATTCGGGATTTTTGGGTCACGCTTATCTCGGAAGCTGGGTTAACATTGGCGCGGATACAAATTGTAGCGACTTGAAAAACAATTACGGAAGCGTTAAAATGTATGTTAATGGAGAAGTGATTGATTCCGGTTCTCAATTTCTTGGAGTGATAATCGGCGACCAATCGAAGACGGCGATCAACACCATGTTCAACACCGGTACGGTTGTCGGGTTTGCGTGTAATATTTTCGGCGCCGGATTTCCTCCAAAATATCTTCCTTCATTTTCATGGGGAGGAAGCGATGCTGTGACCACTTATGATATTGCACGAAGCATTGAAACAGCAAAACGTGTAATGGCAAGAAGAAATAAAATTATGGATGAAGCCGAAGAAAAATTATTCAGAAAAATTTTCGACTTAACACAAAAAGAAAGAAGAAAAAGAGGATATCCTTATTAACGGTGAAATTGTAAAATTAGAAGAACATCTCGTAAAAGATATTTATTCGGGAGTTCGCGGGCACGCGGTTAAAATTTTAAACCGTGTTGAACGAACCGATGCTTATTTAGACAAACAACTTGATAAAGAATTACGTTACACGGAGTTTTCCGGGCAAGACAAAGCTCTGCTTTATGAAATTGTTCACGGTGTCATTCGCTGGATGGGGCGTTTAGACTGGATCCTAAGCGGATTTTACAAAGGGCAATTTTCTAAAGCTATCCCTATTTTAAAAAACGCTTTACGAGTTGCTCTCTATCAAATTATGTTTCTTGATAAAATTCCCGAATACGCGGCGGTAAACGAAGCGGTAGAGTTTGTAAAAAAACTGCAAGGACAAAAACCTGCCGACATTACGAACGCAATACTACGGAATATTCTGAAGAGCAAAGACAGTTTGCGTTACCCCGATCCTCAGCAAGATGAGATCGGTTATTTATCAACCTATTATTCGCATCCAACTTGGATAATCAAAAGATGGCTGCCAAGATTCGGAAGAGCCGCAACAGAAGCGCTTCTTGCCGCAAATAACGAAAGACCGGTTTTAACGTTAAGGGTAAATTCAAAAAAAGTTTCGCTACAAGATTTTGAAAATCTTTTGTGTTCGGTGAATCTGAAGTTTGTAAAAGGAAGATATTATCCTGAATTTGTTAAACTGACAAATCTTTCAAACATTACGCAGTGGCAGTATTTTACAGAAGGATATTTTAATGTGCAGGACGAGAGCGCGAGTCTTGCATGCCGTTTGTTAAATGTAAAACCGGGAATGCGCGTGCTCGATCTCTGTGCCGCACCTGGTGGAAAATCAGCATATCTTGCTAATCTGATGGAAGACCAGGGCGAAATTGTCGCACTCGATAAGTATGAAGCTCGTTTATCTATGGTAGAAAAAAGTCTTCAGCGTTTGGCGATTACATCCGTTAAAACCGTTGCCATAGACGCTAATGATTTTGAAACGGATAATCTCTTTGACGCAATTTTGGCAGACGTTCCTTGTTCCGGAATGGGAACGCTTTGTAAAAAACCCGATATCAAATGGAAAAAAGATCTTCTCGATATTCGGAAATTAACGGAGACACAATTTAGGTTATTAAAAAAAGCTTCAACTCTGGTTAAAGTTGGCGGCGCTATCGTCTACAGCACATGCACCATAGAACCGGAAGAAAATTATGAAATTGTGAAAAAATTTCTTGATGAAAATCATAATTTTAGTTTAGAAAATGCGCAACATTTTGTTCCGCTGGAAACAGTAGATGAAAATGGCTGTGTGCAAACTTACCCGCACGTCCACAAAATGGATGGCGCCTATGCAGCAAGAATTATTAGAAATTTATAAAGGTTTGAAGCTATCTACATGAATCCAATGTTCCAACAATTAGCCGAAGAATTAGTTAAAGCCAGAGAAGAAATCAGGTTAACTCCCGAACAAGTTGCCGTTAAAATTAAAATGGATTTTAAGTTTCTTCTAAAGATGGAAAGTGGAGATTTTTCCTTTCTCCCCGATATCTATTTAAAAGCCTTTCTCAGCGAGTATGCAAAATGCGTGGGATTGAATGAACAATCCGTGCTGCAAAAATATAAGTTTGCAAAAGAAGGAAAACCACTTGACGAAAAGCGTGAAGAAACAACCGCGCCGAAAACAGCCCTTCCCGCAATGCCTGCTCCACCAAAATTAATTACTGATGACCATTTGCAAACAACTTACTCGCCTGAGAAGAAATTTACTTTCACTTCAAAACAGGCAGCGGGTATCGCGGGAATTATGGTTATAGTTTTTTCCACATTGATTTACTGGTTTGTAATAAAACAAAGCGCTGATGAGATTGTTACGGAAAGACCGTATGAAGAATACATTCAAGAAAATAAAGAGAGATATGAAGACGAGACGACTCCCGCTGATTCTTCATTAGTTTCCGTTTCTTCCGACAGTTTGGTTTTGTCTGTAAACTCGAAAGATTCATCCTGGCTAAAAGTAGTGTTGGATGACAACAAGACAAAAGAATATTTCCTTTATCCGAACACTTCCGTAGAAATAAAAGCAATGGTAAAATATTCTATGACCATTGGAAATCCGGGCGCGGTTAAATTCACCTTGAACAATAACCCCCTTGAGTTTAAACCAACTTCCACAAGACGGCAAATAATCGAAATAAAAAAAGAGGGGATAACCTATGTTGATCAAACACAAAAGCAGTAATTAGTTATGAGTGTTGAAGAGCAGCTCATTGAACTTCGCGAAAAAATTCATCTCTATGATCATCATTATTACGTTCTTACCGAACCCATGATAAACGATTACGAGTATGATTTACTCTACAAGAAATTAGAGAAATTAGAATCGGAAAATCCACAACTTATTACTTCCGATTCTCCCACGCAGCGCGTTGGCAAAGATTTAACAAAGGAATTTAAACCGGTAACTCACCAATTTCCAATGTTAAGTTTAGCTAACACGTATAGTGAAATTGAAGTTTTGGATTTTGATAGACGGGTAAGAGAAACTCTAGGCGAAAATGAAATTGTTGAATATGTTGTTGAATATAAAATTGACGGCGCTTCCGTAAGTCTGAATTATGTTGACGGCAAATTGAAAACCGCGGCAACACGCGGAGATGGAACAACCGGCGAAGAGATCACCCAAAATGTTAAAACGATAAAATCAGTTCCACTGAAATTAAAAAATTATCCGCAGCCAACATTTGCATTAAACAATATTGAAGTCCGTGGTGAAATTTACATGGATATGGAGGATTTTAAGCGCTTAAATAAAGAGCGGGAAGAGCGGGGTGAAAAACTTTTTGCCAATCCGAGAAATTCCTCTGCCGGGACTTTAAAACTGCAAGATTCAAGAATGGTTGCGCAACGCCCCTTGAAAATTTTTACTTATTACTTGTTGAGCAATCAAAACGAATTGCAACAGCAAAGCGAAAATTTAGCGTTGCTAAGCGCACTTGGATTTAGAACAAACAAAGATTTTCAAATTTGTAAATCGATTGAAGAAGTGCTGCAAGTTTGTAGCAAGTTTGAAGAGAAACGCGATTCCTTACCCTTTGAAATAGACGGCGCAGTTATAAAAGTTAATTCAATTCGCCAGCAAAACATTTTGGGAAGCATTGCAAAATCTCCTCGCTGGGCAGTTGCGTTCAAGTTTAAAGCAAAGCAGGCGGTTACTTTATTAAAGGGAATTACCTGGCAAGTCGGCAGAACCGGAGCCGTTACTCCTGTGGCTGAATTGCAGCCGGTTCTTCTTGCAGGCTCAACAATAAGCCGTGCGACATTGCATAACCTGGACGAGATTAAGCGCAAAGATATTCGTGTGGATGATTTTGTGGTTCTTGAGAAAGGAGGAGATGTAATTCCCAAAATTGTTTCCGTTCTTTTAGAAAAAAGAAAAACGGATTCTCATCCGACAGAGCCGCCGTTTAATTGTCCGGTATGTAATCTTGTATTGAATCAACCTGAAGACGAAGTCGCGCTCTATTGCGAAAATCCGGAATGCCCGGCGCAAGTAAAGGGAAAGCTGGAACACTTTGCTTCAAGAACGGCGATGGATATTGAAGGTCTTGGCGAAGCGTTGGTCGATCTTTTTGTTGAAAAAAACTTTTTAAAGAATGTTGCCGATGTGTATGATCTAAAATTTCACCGGGAAGAATTGGTACAAATAGAACGGCTTGGAGAAAAGAGTATTGATAATCTTCTCTCATCAATCGAAAAAAGTAAAAAGCAGCCATTCGCCAAAGCTCTTTTTGCGCTTGGTATTCGCTACGTTGGCGCGGGTGTCGCAAAAAAATTATCCGATCATTTCCTTTCCTTGGAGAATTTGCAAAAAGCTAATAAAGAAGATCTGCTAAACGTTTTTGAGATTGGAGAGAGCATTGCCGAAAGTATTTTAAAGTTTTTTACTGACGAAAAGAGTTTATTGATCATCGAACGGTTAAAACAGCATGAACTTAATTTCACTACAGAAAAAACCCTGGTAGCAGAAAATGTTTTTACTAATAAATCATTTGTGTTAACAGGAGCGTTGGAAAAATTCAGCCGGGAAGAAGCGGGAGAAAAAATTATTAACCTTGGCGGCAAAGTAGTTTCAAGTGTAAGCAAAAAAACGGATTTTGTTCTTGCCGGTTCGGCAGCCGGCTCAAAATTGGAGAAGGCAAAATCTCTTGGTATTAAAATTTTATCCGAAAAAGATTTTCTGGAAATGTTGGAGAGCATTCAGTGAAAATGAAAAATTTATTAGGAAATATATACTTAACATTTACCTCAAAACGGCGAAAGAGAGTAGTTCAAAAGTTTAATGGAATTCTTTCAGGCGCAAAAAATTATGTTCTGCTGATGCCGGAAAATAAAGACGATTTTCAAAATGCGGTGCAGGTTGCAGAATTTCTGCTATCTAAAAATTTTCACGTCACGTTGATCGCGAACAATTTATCGATGCCTCAATTGAAAGATAAAAGCCACTATCGACTTGAGGAATACTTCCCGACCGACAAAAACAAATTCGGATTTCCGAAAATGAAGTTGATGCAGAGATTTAAAATCTATTCTTACGATGCGCTAATCTCTCTCGAAAGAGAAACCACCCCATTTCAAAACTTTTGCGCTGATAATCTTTCCGCCGGGGTAAAAATTGGAGTTGCGCTGCCGGGGAACGAAAAAATCTATCAAGTGCAAATTTCCGTTAAAGATATTGATCCGCCCGATTTTTATAAAATTTTCTTAAATTGTCTACAATCATTATATTAAACTATGAATTTTGAAGTAAAACACATCGACGACATTACGATCTTTCATTTGAAAGAAAAAAAGCTGGACGCCAATATTTCCGGTTTGGTGAAAGCTGAAATAACCCTTTTAATAAAAGGCGAAGGGGACACTAATCTTATTATGGACCTCAACGATGTAGAATCATGCGACAGTTCCGGTTTAAGTTCGTTATTAGTAGCCAACCGGTTAACCAATGCCATCGGCGGGCAATTAGCAATAATTACTTCGTCCGAAAAGATTCTCTCACTCATAAGGATCACTCAGCTTCATCGCGTCCTTTTTATTTGCGATGATATTGATTCTGCCATTCAAGAATTCAAAAACAATTAAGTATTTTCTTGCAAGGAAATCTTCTCGATTACATCATTATTGTCGGTTATCTTTTAGGGGTAACTGCGGCGGGAGTAATCATTGGTGCAAAACAAAAAAATGCCAAGGATTATTTTCTCGGCGGGAAAAATTTATCATGGTGGTCTGTTGGTTTTTCAATTGTAGCCAGCGAAACCAGTACGCTCACGTTTATCAGCATTCCGGGACTTGCCTACAAAAGTAATTTCCATTTTTTACAACTTGTTTTCGGTTACTTTATCGGAAGGGTAATTGTTAGTCTGGTTTTTATTCCGGCGTATTACCGCGGCGATTTAGAAACCGCTTATGATTTTTTAGGAAAAAGATTTGGTTCTTCTCTTCGAAAATTCACCTCATCGGTTTTTCTTTCAACCAGAGTTCTTGCATCCGGGGTAAGATTATTCGCGACCGCCATTCCTGTGCACTTAATTACCGGATATGATTATGCCACTTCCATTCTTATCATCGGCGCTTTTACGCTTGTTTATACTTATGTCGGCGGATTAAAAGCCGTGGTTGCGATGGATGTAGTACAGCTATTTATTTATCTTTCCGGCGCGGTAGTATCGCTTGTAATTATTGTAACAAATCTCCCAAACGGATTCGGGGATGTGTTTGCTTACGCCGCAATGAACGGAAATAAATTCGAAGTTTTTAATTTTAATCTCGGGTCATCATTCTGGGAATTTTTAAGTGCTCCTTACACACTTATCGGCGGAGTGTTAGGCGGAACATTTCTAACAATGGCTTCGCACGGAACGGATCAGTTGTTGGTTCAAAGATTATTGGGATGCAAATCGAAACGGGAAAGTCAAAAAGCCTTATTGTTAGATGCTTCATTTATTGTTCTTCAGTTCGCTTTTTTTCTTTTTCTGGGAGCGTGTCTTTACGCTTTTTATCATGGTGTTCCGTTTCAACAACTTGGGCTTCAATCTTCCGATGAAATATTTCCGAAATTTATTATTGAAGAATTACCGCATGGATTTTCCGGAATTGTTATAGCCGGCGTGTTAGCCTCAGCAATGGGCACTTTGGCTTCTTCTATAAGCTCTCTTGCTTCTTCGAGTTATTTGGATTTATTCAAAAATTCTTCCTTTGAAAAAAGACAAACGAAAAGAAAAGAAATGTTTTGGTCAAAAGTATTTACACTCTTTTGGGGATTGATCCTCATCGGCGGGGCTATGCTTTTCACCGACACTAAAAATCCTGTAGTAGAACTTGGTTTAAAAATTGCATCCTTTACTTACGGCGGTTTACTCGGAACCTTTTTCCTTGGACTTCTATTTAAAAAAATAAATCAGCGGGATGCGTTCATCGGTTTTATTTGCGGGATTGTTTCAATGATCCTTGTTTTGCAATTCACCACTATTGATTTCACATGGCACACGTTTATCGGTTGTGCGGTTACGATAATTGTTGGGAATCTCAGTCATTTATTACTGGGGACTTCAGCCGCTAAGAATCAACACTAATTATTTAATGTTGAAATTATAACTTCCCGCTGTATTTTTGCTTAGTCCATTCTCTTAAATAATAGGACTATTAATATAATAGTATAAAAACAATGCTTAGTAAATCACGTTTAAAAAATATAAAATTAGTTCTTTTTGATCTTGACGGAACGCTGTTAAACGATAAAGGAGAAATTGGTAAGGAGTCCATCTCTCTGGTTAGTCAATTGGAGCAACTCGGGGTTCATTTTTCTTTTGCCAGCGGAAGACTGCACTCTGCTTTAACCGAATATGCAACCGAACTAAATATTACCGCACCCATTATCTCACTTGACGGTTCGTACCTGAAAAGTTACCCCGAAGGGAAAGTGCTTTTTCAGTCGGTAATTAATAAAAGAAAAGTAAAACAAGCGATCGAGTTTGCCGATCAATTTCTTTTAAAAATTGCCCTCTGCCACGCGGATGCGGTTTATTATACCGATCACAATTCTGTTATTCCCGATATCATCGATAAATTCGGCGCAAAATTTCAAGAAGTTAATTCTTATAACGATTATCTTGATGAAACCTTAGAAATCGTTTTTGCAAGTGATATGAGGGATAATCTAAAATTTGTCCAGTCAAGATTAAAGTTTCCCTATTCTTTCGGGCTTACTTCAAACTATTATAAATCGCATTTAAGAGAAAGCATTTATTATCTTGATGTAAGGAAAGGGGGATCAACTAAAGCTACCGGTTTGAAATATCTTTTGAAATATTTAGGATTGCGCATTGACGATGCCGCGGTGTTGGGGGATTGGTACAACGACTCCACCCTTTTTGAAACCAAAGCTTTGAAGATTGCCGTAGCTAACGCGGTTCCCGAAATTAAATTTAAAGCAGATTATGAATTGAAAAGAACAAATAATGAAGACGGTGTGGCGGAATTTTTAGAAATGGTACTAAAAGCTAAAAAGTCATAAGCTTATGCACGGACAAAAATTATTAAGCGGTAAACGTTATAAAATTCTTATTGTAATTGCAACCGCAATAGTAATTTCATTTTTGTTCCCCAAAGGAGAATCACTCGAATCCGAAGTAACCGTTGGATCAATCTGGATTCAAGATGATCTCATCGCGGTGTTTAGTTTTCCAATCATCAAACAACCCTTGATTTATAAGGAAGAACTCGATAAAGCCAAAAACAGCGTCTATCCCGTTTTTATTAGTGATGAATCAAGTTTAAAGAATAGTTTTGATTCCCTTGACCAGTTAAAGAAAGAGATGAGAAATGAATTTCGTGTAATTAGAAAGGGTCAAAAAAACTTAACGAATGTTTTCCCGTTTCTTTCTGAAAGCGCGAAAGCGACGTTTTATTCTTTAAATGAAAAAAATTACCAACCGCTGGATGAATATTTTAAAGATGTAAGACAAGTTCTAAACGAAGTTAATCAAAAAGGATTACTAGATTTACAACACGAAAAAATTCCCAGAAATATCATCACTATCAGAACCGGCAACATTGATAGGATAGACAATAAATTTCACTTCCTAAACCGCTCATCGGTTCAGAATTATATCGAAATTTTTATAAACAAAAAACCGTATCGAGCTGATGTTAAACGGGCATTAATAGAGTTGAGCGTTTATTATCTTGAACCAAATTTAAAATTCAGCCAGCAGTTAACCGATGAAGAATTGGGAATTGTGCAAGATAAGGTTTCCAAGTATGCCGGAATCGTAAACGAAAATGAAAGAATAATAGCTAAACATGAGAGGGTTAACCCGGAAACAAAATTAAAAATTGATTCCTATAAAATTGCTAAAGGAGAAATTATTGGTGAAGGCGGACTGTTCCTTCAGTGGCTTGGAAAGTTTCTTCACATTCTTTCAATATTAATTTTGCCGAGCATTTATATTTTTCTTTTCAGAAAAGGGATCTACCGGGATAATCTTAAAATTACAATTTTTGCTATTTTAATTCTTTGGGTTGCGTTGATAACTTTTCTTCTCAACCAAATAAACATACCCGATGCAGCCCGGTTATTAATTTTCATCCCCGCCGTCTCAATGTTGATGACGATCATCTTCGATTCGCGCGTGGGATTTTACAGCACGGTAATCACTTCACTTATTTGCGGCGCGCTTCGAGGCAATGATTATCCCTTTGTTATTATGAACGTTATCGCCGGGGTACTCTCGGTTTATTCGGTACGGGATATAAAAAACCGGACACAGATATTTCGTTCATTCATGTTTATTCTGCTTGGTTATGCGGTAACTATCACCGCATTCGGATTTGAGAGATTTGAATCGTGGCAGAAAATTTTTGTTGAATTATCCTTTGCCGGAACAAATGCGCTCATCAGCCCTATTTTAACCTATGGACTCTTAATTTTCTTTGAACGTATATTTAAGATAACAACCGATTTAACGTTGCTGGAGCTTTCAAATTTTGATAGACCGCTTTTGAAAGATTTGGCGCGCAAAGCTCCCGGTTCGTTTAATCACTCTCTTACCATGGGAACGCTGGCGGAAGCTGCGGCGGAAATCGTTGGAGCTAATCCGCTCTTGGCGCGTGTTGGCGCTTATTACCACGATATCGGAAAAACGATTTCCCCGAATTACTTTGTGGAAAATCAGATAACAACAAATAATATTCATGAAGAAATATCTCCGGAAGAAAGTACAAAAATTATTCAGGAACACGTTTCGCAAGGAATTCAGATCGCGAAAGACGACAAACTTCCGCAAGAAATTATCGATTTTATTCCGCAGCATCATGGAACTACTTTGATTAAATATTTTTATGATAAAGCAATTAAACTGCATGGCGAAGGAAAAGTTGATCCGGCAAAATACCGGTATCCCGGTCCGAAACCGCAATCCAAGGAAACTGCCATTGTTATGCTTGCAGATACTTGTGAATCGGCTGTCCGCTCAATACCGGAACCCGATATTGAGAAAGTTGAAAATCTAATTTCAAACTTGATTAACGACCGGATAAGCGATAAGCAATTGGATGAATCTCCCTTAACATTTAGTGATATAAGAAAAATTAAAGAAGTGTTCGGCAGCATTCTGCTTGGGCAGCATCACCGCCGAATCCGTTACCCCAAACAAGAAGAAATGGAAAAAAGTGAGTGATCCAACCGTTTCTTTTTATGAAAGTTTTTTAAAAGAATATTTAACACTTCTTAAACTTGAAAGAAATCTTTCGGACAACACCACCGCGGCTTATAAGAACGATCTTTCCACCTGCTTTAATTTTCTTGATGAATATAACATCAAAGACATGAGCAATGTTTCGTATCAACACCTTAACAAATTTTTTGCGCAACTGCATGAGATGGGGCTGACCAATTCATCAATCGCGCGCTACTTTTCTTCGTTAAAAGGATTCTTCACGTTTTTACTTCTTGCACGTTACATTGAAAATAATCCGATGGAGAAGATCGGTCCGCCGAAGTTGCGGAAAACACTCCCGGAAGTTTTAACGATAAATGAAATTGATGCAGTGTTTAAGATTCCGGATGTTGGAGACAAATTTGGATTGCGTGACCGGGCAATGCTTGAGGTCTTATATGCGTGTGGATTGCGTGTCTCCGAATTAATCAACTTAAAAATATCTGATCTTTTTTTAAGCGATGGAGTGATCCGTGTATTTGGTAAAGGATCGAAAGAAAGAATTGTTCCGATTGGGAGAAGTGCAATTCACTGGTTGGAAGAGTATTTTTCAGTCAGTAGAGTGTTGCTTGAAAAAAAATCTAAAAGCGAGAATTATATTTTTCTCAACATACGCGGAACAAAATTTTCGCGTATGGGAATTTGGAAAATTATCAGCCGTTATGTGAAGGAAGCAGGAATAATAAAATCCATCCATCCTCATACGTTCAGACATTCGTTTGCTACACATTTGGTTGAAGGCGGCGCGGACTTGCGAGCGGTGCAGGAAATGCTCGGACACGCGGATATTTCTACCACACAAATTTATACGCACCTCGACCGCGATTTTGTTAAACAAGAGCATAAGAAATATCATCCGCGAGGATAAGTATCTTTAAGAAGAAACTTTCGTAATTCGTTTTTTTTCTTGCTAACTTTAAATAAAAAAAGAAAAATTATTTTCGTCCATGAAAAACATTTCAGTCATCATCATAGCAAAAAATGAAGAGAAGAATATCCGCGGGTGTTTGGAAAGCGTACGCTGGGCTGATGAAATTATTGTGGTAGATGCTTTTAGCAGTGATGCAACCGTAGAAATTGCGAAAGAATTCACTTCGCACATCTATCAAAAAGACTGGGAAGGTTTTGCAAATCAGAAAGCTTATGCGTTAGGTTTAGCTAACAACAAATGGGTGCTTTCACTCGATGCGGATGAACAAATATCCCCCCAACTTAAAAAAGAAATTCTGGCATTAAACGATGAAGAACGTTCCGCTTTTGAAATTCTCCGGGAAAATTATTTTCTCGGTAAAAAAATTACTACATGCGGATGGGATAAAGATTACCAACTTAGACTTTTTAGAAAAGAAAAAACAAAAGTTACGGTTGATAAACTCGTTCACGAAGGTTTTTTAGTAGAAGGCGAACCAAAAAAACTTTATGCTCCGATGTACCATTACACAACCGCTTCGCTTGAAAAAATGATCGGGAAGATAAATTATTATTCCTCCTTACATGCCGAGCAGAATATCGTGAGCAAAAAAAAAATAACCGGATTAAGTATCTTGCTGCATGGAGTTTCAGCTTTTCTGCGCCCGTATATCTCGTTAAGAGGATACAAAGACGGTATGCATGGTTTGCTGATCTCATTTTTAAACGGACTTACAACAATTTTAAATTATGCAAAACTCTGGGAATTGCAGAGAAATAAACCAAGGGAAAACTGAGTGAAAACTTATTTCAGAATTTTAGCATTCGTAAAACCATATTATAAATATATCACCGGATCGATTATCTTTAGCGTGCTGTATGCGCTTGCAAACGGAGCTTCGGTTTACTTGTTCATTCCTTTGCTTGATACTCTTTTTCTTGCGAAAGGAGAGAGCGTTCATAAAGTTCAAGAGACTACTGCACATGCACCTTCGCTAGTTCCTGATTGGATGCTATCGATAAAAGATTACGCCGCATCTGCATTCAACAATTTCGTTTTCAGCGGAACAAAGTATGATGCACTTTCAAAAATTGTAATCCTTGTCTTGTTGGCTTTCTTCTTGAAAAATTTATTCAATTATCTTCAGGCATATTTTTTGGTTTTTGCTGAACAAGGCGTTGTAAAAGATATTCGGAACAAAGCCTACATGCACTTACACACGTTGCCGATGGGTTATTTTAAAAACGAGAAAACGGGTAACTTAATTTCACGTATCGTTAATGATGTTCAAGTAGTACAGGCAAGTGTCTCCACAGTTTTTTTGAATCTTGTACGCGAACCGATAATGATTGTGGTTTTTCTTGGGATAGCAGTTTCCATCAGTTGGAAGCTGACTCTTTTTTCACTTGTTGTTCTTCCTGTTTCTCTTGCGTTAATCACTTTAATAGGACTTCGTTTAAGAAAAGAAAGTTTAAAACTTCAAGAAGCAATCGCTCATATCACTTCGCTTTTATACGAGACAATCACCGGAGTTAAAATTGTTAAAGCCTTCGGGATGGAAGCGTATGAGAACAAAAAGTTTTTTAACGGAACGCAATCTTATTTTAAAAAAGTTTTACGGATGACGAATATAAGAAACGCAGTTAGTCCGATTACCGAATTCCTTAGCATTGCCGTGGGTACGGGAATAATTTATTATGGTGGGAGTCTTGTGCTTTCGGGACAAGGTTTAAAAGCGAGTGAATTCCTCGGATTTCTTTTTGCAATTTTTCAGTTGATGACACCAATAAAAGAGTTGAGCGGATTGAATAATAAGATTCAAGAATCAAGCGCAGCCGGTGATAGAGTCTTTGAAATTATCGATACCGAACCGTTAATAAAAGATAAAACAGATGCAAAAAATATTAGTGCATTTAACGACAAGATCGTTTTTCAAAACGTCACATTCCACTACCAGGATTCGGATGAACTCGTTTTAGACAACATCAATTTTGAGATTAAAAAGGGAAGCGTTGTTGCACTCGTAGGTCCAAGCGGATCGGGAAAATCTACTCTGGTTGATTTAGTCCCACGTTTTTATGATCCAACGAAAGGAACTATTCTAATCGATGGACTTGATTTGTGCGATATTAAAATTGCTGATCTGCGCAAGCTGATGGGAATTGTTACGCAAGAAACTATTTTATTTAACGAATCTATTAGAAATAATATTGCTTACGGACTGGAAGATTTTCCTTTTGAAAAAATTGTGGAGGCGGCAAAAACCGCAAACGCACACAAATTTATTGAAGAATTCCCAAATGGTTATGATACGGTTATTGGCGAGCGCGGTTTGAAAATATCAGGCGGACAACGGCAAAGATTATCCATAGCGCGTGCGTTGTTGAAGAATCCTCAAATTATGATCTTTGATGAAGCGACTTCTGCGCTTGATAATGAATCCGAAGTGTTGGTGCAGGAAGCGATCGAACGCTTGATGCAATACCGGACAACATTCGTAATTGCCCACCGTTT
>Ga0209417_1004030_pt1 | contig 18317 bp, 12 predicted proteins | sample RifGroF2_FD_184002 | JGI IMG/M metagenome (GOLD analysis project Ga0209417, IMG submission 184002) | Groundwater microbial communities from Rifle, Colorado, USA - Groundwater F2 (SPAdes) (version 2) | ecosystem: Environmental > Aquatic > Deep subsurface > Groundwater | place: Rifle, Colorado... | reverse complement strand
GCTTCTGCAATAAGTTTGTCTTTTTCTTCTTTGTTCTTACTCATATTAGAGAGCTCGACAAGGCACCCACCGAGTGCATTGTATGTCTTGTGGTCCTGAGGATCTATCTGAAGCGCTTTTTTATAAAACACTATTGCGTTTGCGGGATCATTTTTTTTGCTGATGTATGCACCGCCTATGAGATAATATGCGTTATCCGGTTTATAATACTTTGCCATCTTTGTATAATATTCGATCGCTTTATCCGGGTTTGTATGAAGCAGGTCGTTACCCACTTTATAGTATGTTTTACCCCTTTCTTCGCCGTCCTTGACTTTTTCTAGGTATTTTTCCATCTCCGTGTAATTCGCAAGCTCCGCACTCACATCAGCGGCCTGTTCATAAGCTTCGTCAAAATCAGATTTCATCTTTATGGCTTCAACAAATTTAGCCAGCGCTTCTTTGTATTTCTTATCTTTTTTCAGCGATATACCGTCGTTATAAAAAGCTTTATGTTTATTCTCCGATTCGTCCTGGCATTTAAGATAATCTGCTTTAAGCTTTTCCGCTTCTGCCCATAAAGAGTTATACTGGGGGAGCAGCTCGTCGTACTTAGCTTTAGTTATCTCGTCGCTTTTCATTTTAGTTTCTATCTCTTTCCAAGCTTCGAGCTTATTCTCATAAAGTTTCTTCTTTTCGTCACAACTGTCTGCGAAAGCCAGACTGAAAGCTAATAATATGACTAAGTTTATAAGAATTGAACGCATTTTTTTCTCCGTTACTTTAACATTCCTTTTAAAATGAGATTGTAAAAAACCTAAATTTTATTATTTTTGCAAGTAAAAATTATACTTTTTTTAATACCCCTATTTTCTTTATTAAAGCTATTTTAAGAACTTCATTGATATGTTTTACCGGTTTTATGTTGAGCGAACTAACAACTTCTTTGGGAATTTCTTCAAGATCTTTCATGTTATCTTTTGGGATAAGGACCGTTTTGATCCCTGCTTTATAGGCTGCGATCACCTTTTCTCTCAGTCCGCCGATCTCCATAGCCTTACCGTGAAGAGATATCTCTCCCGTCATCGCTATATCCCTTCTTACAGGAATTCCCGTGAAAAGTGAAATAATGGCTGTTGTCATAGCAAGTCCGGCCGAAGGCCCGTCTTTCGGCGTTGCGCCGTCCGGAACATGAATATGAAGATCCGACTTCTCGAATTTTTTCAGATCAATTCCAAGCGCTTTTGAGTTAGATTTCATATAACTTATTGCTATCTCTGCTGACTCTCGCATGACCTCACCAAGCTGACCCGTAATTTTTACTCTGTCTGAACCTTTCATCAGAGTCGCTTCTATAAAAAGTATTGAACCTCCAGCCGGCGACCAGGCTAATCCGGTGCATATCCCGATTTCGTCCTTTCTGTTAGCCATCTCGGGCGTAATGAATTTATTCCCCAAATATTCCTTTGTTTTACTTACATCAATTACTACACCTGTTTTCCCTCCCTTAGCTTTTATTACGGCTACTTTTCTGCATATCTTTTCTATTCTCTGTTCCAGACGTCTGACCCCTGCTTCCCTTGTATAATTTTCGACTATGAATTCTAGGGCTTTATCTGTAAAAGTAATATCTTTCGGCTCAAGACCATTCTGTTTTATCTGTCTTTTTGTAATATAATTTTTAGCTATAGCGATCTTTTCCTGAATAATATAGCTCGGAAACTCGATAACTTCCATTCTGTCGAGGAGCGGTTCGGGAATATATTCAGGATAATTGGCTGTCATTATAAACATGATCTTCGACAGGTCGAACGGAACATCAAGATAATGATCCACAAAATTTGCATTTTGTTCCGGATCCAGAGCTTCTAGAAGAGCGGCTGAAGGATCCCCCTGATTGCTGCTTGATAATTTATCTATTTCATCAAGCATCATAACCGGATTTCTGACACCTGCCTGCCTGATCTGTTTTATAATTATTCCCGGCATTGAACCTATATATGTCCTCCTGTGCCCTCTTATCTCGGCTTCGTCCCTGACCCCGCCTAAAGAAGCTCTTACGAACTTTCTTCCCATTGACCGGGCTATAGATTTTCCTATCGATGTTTTTCCTGTTCCCGGGGGGCCCACAAGGCACAAAATACTACCTTTTGAATCAACGGTGAGCTTTTTCACAGCCATATATTCGAGTATTCTTTCCTTTATTTCTTTAAGCCCGTAATGATCCTCATCCAGTATTTTTCTTGCTTTCTCTATATCTATTTCGTCCATTATCTCTTCATGCCAGGGTAGGTCAAGAAGCCAGTCGAGATATGTTCTCGCAACAGTATATTCGCTTGATGCCGACGACATGCGGTTCAGCCTCTTGAGCTCTCTTTTCGCAGCTGTTTGAGCTATCTCAGGAAGTTTTTTCTTTGACAGTTTTTTCTGAAGCTCTTCAAGCTCCTGAGATTCGTCCTCCGTTTCTCCGAGCTCTTTTTTAATTGCGCGCAGCTGCTCTCTAAGATAATAATCCTTCTGGTCTTTTTCCAGTTCCTCATCCACATCTTCCTGAATTTTGGAAGTGAGCTTAAGCAGTTTAAGCTCTTTGTTCAAATAGGATGAAAGAAGTATCAGGCGTTCCTCTATATCAGTTTCTTCAAGAATCTTTTGCCTTTTATCAATTGCCAGGTTAAGATTTGAAGCTATGAAATCAGCCACTTTTGAAGGGGTCTTGATAGTGTTCAGCGCGATCCGGAGTTCATCAGGAATATTGTGCGACAAATTAATGATCTCTGTAAATGTTTCGGTGACCGATCTTAAAAGAGCTGTCAGTTTGAGGCTTTGGGTTTTCTTTTCTCTCAACTGTTCAACTCTTCCGACAAGGTAAGGCTCTTCTTTTTCGATCTTTTTAAGCTCGATCCTTCCCAGTCCCTGAACAAGAAGTCTTGCAGTATTATCCCTGTCACCCCTGAACATCCTCAGTATCATCACGGCTGTTCCTATGCTGTATATTTCGTTATTCTTATATCCACCTTCCTCATCCGGTTTATTAGCGAAAATACCTACTATCTTAGTAGAGCTGATGCTGTCGTTTATGAGTCTTAATAATACCTCATCATTTACTACCAGAGGCATTATGACATTCGGAAAAACGACCATGTTCATTAAAGGAACGATCGGAAGTCTGTCCGGTATATTAAAAGCTTTTTTACTTTGCAGATTGTTTATCTTAGGCATAACTCCTCCGTTTAACTGACAGAAATCTTTGCGGTGATTATCAGAAAGCCTTTTTTATAGCTTTGTTTTATCGAAGACACATTTATTTTTTCGGGAAGATTAATTACCCTTTCGAACGGTCCGAAATCGATCTCCATTTTGTAATAATGCCTTTTTTTATCCGTTCCTATCTGATCCCTGATCCCTTTCAAAACTATATAATCCTCATTTATCACGACTTCAAGGTTTTCAGGGTCAACATAAGGCATGTCAACCACTATGAAAAGCTCATCTTTTATTTCATAAACATCCACCCTCGGACGCCACCCCAGTGATTCGTCACAAATGAATGTTTTATGATTATTAAAATAATGATACTGCTCCGATTCGTATATTATACTGTCGAGATTATACTTGATCAGCTTTTTCCTCAATTTATCCATACTGATACCTCCGCCCCTTAAATTACCCAGTATTTATCCTGAAAACTCTCCCGTTTTTCAATAGGCATGTCCGCTGCCAGTTTAGAGGATAGCGTGTTCAGCTTTTCTTCGAAAAACTCAGAATTTCTGTAGAGCGATCTGTTCTTAAAGTAGAAAAATGATGTAAGGATCGCGAAATAACTGTCAAAGACATAACCCTTCTGATAATTTTCTTTTCCGAGTTCAACCGTAGCTCTCATTGAACTTACATAATCCTCATTGATCAGACATTCAATTATAAAGAAGTATTCTGACAGATAGGGCATGTCGATAAGCAAGTTTTTCATATCGGTCACATAGCCCGCTGCCTTTTTCAGACCTTCATTATCCGAATTATTCATTGAGTTATTGAGATACTTTATCATCAAAAGCGCTCTTATAACCCTTGAAGAGACATTCTGCACCTGGTCAAGGATCATTTCAGAATTTTCTCTCGAGTACATGGAAAACAGAAGCTCGTTGTGTCCCAAAACCGATTTGAATGAAGCGGAGTTTTCCAGTTCGGGAACAGCTCTTAATATGTTCTTGGCGAACGAGAAATACCCCTCAGGATCCTTTATGATATAATGATAATAAGCGAGAGATACCAAAAACCTTTTAATTTCATCTTTATTTGACACTTTTCCTATAAGGTTCATGGCAAACCTGATGTTTATTTCAACATCACGCCACCGCCCGGTTCCTATCAGGAATGAAATGTATTTTGTGTAAATTCTGAACAGCCCGAGATAATCTTTAAACCTTTTTCCCAAAGTTATAGCTTTTTCAAACTCGATATCCACTTTATTGGCTGTTTTCCTCATGTTCGTCATGGTCTCAACCTTGTCTGATATGACGGTTATTAGGTTATTCCCGACTGTTTTTTTAATAGACATCTGCTCTATCTTTGAGAATAGTTCATACGCTTTCTTCAGCTTCCCGCTCCTCAGCATTAAATTCGCATAAACATAGTTCAGAGTAAGTTCTTCCACCTTATTCATCGAATGAATAGGCGTTAGAATATAGGTTTCACACAGCCTGAGAGAAGACTCAAATCTTCTCGTTACCAGCTGATCGAATATCAAAATAAGGGAAATATCAAGTGTTTCGTTGGGATATACGAAATCCGCTTCGAGATATTTATAAATATGGATCAGCTTCAGGTATATCTCCGATTTCTGGATCATCGCTGAATTCGCAAAATAGGTTCTGACATTTTCAATTGTTTTTCTTGTATCTTCGTCAAATACATCTTTGTATTTCGACATTTCATTTTCAAGCACTTCGTCACATACTTTTATTCTTCCGGTCCTTGTCAGGAATGTCAGCCTCTTGAATAGTATTTTTAAATATCCGTCAAAATCCCCGAGTTCTGCAAAAACTGACGATGCCGCCTTCAGGTATTCCGATTTTTTATGGAGCGAGATCTGGGTTCTGCTGAAACACACACTGTCTGAAATAATGTTGGCATATTCGGCCGAATTTTCAGGCAGCTTGATCTTTTTCAAAAGTTCGTCATAATAAATGAACGCCTCGTCGAAACTGCCCATGGATATCAAAAGGAGGTAAAGGTCCTGAAGTATGGCTGCCCTTGTCTTTGAGGTCAGGTTAAAGCTTTTGTAATAGAAAATCAGGAAATTTTTCCTGTCAACATTCAGGTTATGCTCTTTGCAGTAATCGATCGTCTCTTTGAGCTGTTTTTTCTTGGTCTTTCCGTCTGCAGAAGACTTGATCAGGCAGTAAGTATATGTGATGAGGCTTCTTCTTTTTTTGTTTCCGTAGTATTCGGTCAATCGGTCATAGAATTTCTGGCGGTCGTCTTTAGAAACGCTTTTTATTACTTTGGTAAAATTTTCATTTTTTATGAAAAAATACTTATCTCCTCTTTTGATCTTGAAATCTATCAGGCTCATCCTCTGAAGTTTCGTCATGATGTTCTTCAGATCATCTATATTGAATATCTGCCTTATCTTATCGTAATTTGCTCCTTCGTCAAATTTTCCCGCAATGAACAGAAAAATGAATTTTTCGTTGAGGGTCAGATTTGCGAACCTCGCCTGATAGATGTCAACGATCTTGGAATGATAGCTGATATTTTCCGGGAACTCAAACTCGTACTTTCCTTCCTTTAAATTAAAATATTTATGGCTGAGCAGAAATTCAAGATAGCTTTTTATCAGGAACATATTCCCGTTACTTTCCTTCATCACATAAGGAAGAATTTTTTCATCTATATTCTCCGATTGTGCCCTTAGCAGGTAGGCAATATATTTTTTAACCTCTCCCGCCTTCAGATTCTCCACATAATATCTTTTGGGAGGAATGATGTAATAAATATCCTCGTATTCTTTCAGATTGCATTCTTTGGATTCTACAATATCAAGATCGATCGAAAGCAGCAGGAATATCGGGGATGTAACGGCAAGATTTAAAATAAAAGACATCAGCTCCTTACCGGTATCGTTCAGATTTGTTATGTCGTCAATGAGCAGAAGCAGAGATTGTTTTGTCGAGAGGTTGTCGAATATCTCCTTTAGAACTGTTCTGAGTTTAAAGATAATTTCTTTATCCTGCAAAAAAGAGCCTTCAGAATCGATGATTGCGCCGGCTTTTAAAAATACATCTCTTCCCGAGTCATTTTTATCGAGAAACCCGATAAGTCCGAACATAAGTTTTCTGAAAAATAAATTTACTACGCTTTCTTCTTTTTCGACTGTTATATAAAGCGAAGGGATCCTGCTGAGTTGTGCTTTTATGTTGAGAGCGTCAAGCAGCTGGGTTTTACCGTTGCCGTTTTCGGATATGACTGAGCTGAGCATACCGGTTCTTTTCTCTGTCCTCAGGCAGAAATTCAGATATTCGTCCTGAAGTTCGGAAAGCAGATTATTCTTATCGTAATACTCATTGTTGAATATTGTTTCTATCCTCTCCTCTTCCTCTCTGATATTCATTTCGAGAGCGGTTTCCAGATAAAGTATCAGCTGCTGTGCGGAATGTATCCTGTCTTCTTTTCTTGCCCCGCAAAGATCCTTTATCAGGTTTTTGACAAAATTCTCCTGGATGGATTTGAAAGCAGGCTCGGTCCTGAACGACTCTTCCAGTTTTTTCTGAACGATCTCCTTTACAGATTTACATTCATCGAAAGGTAGTTTATTTGAGAAAATATAGTATATAACCATCCCAAGAGAATAAAGGTCAACCCTGTAATCTATATCTTTCTTCAAGAGAACCTCGGGAGCTATATACACAAGCGTTCCCCTGACTTTCCCCGCAAAATCTTCGGCGAAATTAGCCAGTCCGAAATCCATGATCTTGGCTTTATACGAATTTTTTTCCTTTATTAGAAAAATATTGTCGGTTTTTATATCGAAATGGATTATATGCCTGTTGTGTATATAATTAAGACCCCTTGCTATCTGAAGAAGTATTTCCAGCTTTTCTTTATACGAAAGGGTCGGGAATGCCGTTGTAAGGTTTTCTCCCTCAACGAACTCCATTGTAAAAAAATATGTATCCGTTTCTTTATAGACATCCAGATCATATACCCTGATTATATTCGGGTGTTTCATCTGGCTTACTAGCTTAAATTCGTTTTTAAATCTGTCGATGGCTTTATTGGAAAAGAACTTGTCTTTGATAAGTTTGAGTGCGACAATACGGTTCTCAACAAAGTCTTTTACAAGATAGACATTCCCCATCCCGCCTTCGCCAAGAAGCCTCATTATCTCGTATCTGTCGTTTATTTTCTGACCGGGCTGCATTTATTTCCAGAGTGATTTTTTATAAACTTGTGGATATCGGGAATCTGTCCAGTATCTCTTCTCTTGTTCTGCCGAGTATATCATATTTTTTTCCTACCCTGATAAATGCGTCGAGAGCTTTTTCAAGGTGTTCCTTTTCATGGGCTGCAGATATTTGCGTCCTTATTCTTGCTTTTCCTTTGGGAACTACCGGATAAAAGAAACCGATCGCATAAACTCCCTCTTTGTAGAGATCTGTAGAAAATTCCTGTGCCAGTTTTGCGTTAAAAAGCATTACAGGCACGATCGGACTTCCTGTGTTCGTTAAGATAAAACCTGCTTCTCTCAATCCTTTCTTCCAGAATTCTGAATTAATTTCCAGCTTGTCTCTTCTTTCTGTAGATTCCATTATCATGCTCATCACTTTTAAAACTCCGCCTACAACCACCGGTGAAATTGAGTTTGAAAAAAGATAAGGTCTCGATTTCTGCCTTAAAATCTCTATTATCTCCTGCCTGCCTGAAATACAACCGCCCGAAGCACCGCCGAGGGCTTTTCCGAAAGTAGTGCTTATTATATCTACCTCGCCCATAACATTATGAAGCTCATGCGTGCCGCGTCCTGTCTTTCCGATAAAACCTGTGGCGTGAGAATCGTCCACCATCACTAGAGCTTTGTACATTTTTGCAAGCTCGCATATTTTATCTACATGCGCGACTATTCCGTCCATGGAAAAAACACCGTCGGTCACGATCAGTTTAATTCTGAAATCTTTTTCTTCTTCGAGCTTGAGCTGAAGATCGTCCATGTCATTATTTGCATACCTGATTTTTTTTGCCTTGCAGAGACGGGTGCCGTCGATTATTGACGCGTGGTTCAGTGAGTCCGTAAAGATCGCACAGTCTTCATCCAGAAGAGCTTCGAAGATACCGAGATTTGCATCAAAAGCCGACGAATACAAAATTGTGTCGTCCATACCCAAAAAAAGCGACATTTTGTTCTCGAGATCAACATGTATGTCTTGAGTTCCGCATATAAAACGGACCGATGACATGCCGTACCCTCTTGAATCGAGAGTGTCTTTTGCCGCTTTTATAACTTCCGGGTGATTTGAAAGTCCGAGATAATTATTGGAGCAGATATTGATTATTCCATCTTTGTTAACGCCTTTCGGGTATTCAACATCGATGCTTGCAAATTGTGGGGATTGTATCTGTTTTTCCTGTTTGTAAAGATTTTGTTCCCTTATATACGATATCTGCTGGATGTAATAATTTTTCAGATCTTTATCAAATGCCATGAAATTACCTTTTAATTATTGTTATATATAATTTAACACAATTTTCTAAAAAACACAAACCGCAGAACATTTATTTTCGTTCTGCGGTTTTAAATAATTGGTTACGGGATCAGTTTCCGTACATTGCGATTATTTCCTGCTTGGTCTTTCCGAGAATATCGAATTTTTTCCCGACTTTTATGAAAGCTTCTAGAGCTTTTTCAAGATGGTGAATTTCGTGTCCCGCTGAGACCTGGGTTCTTATCCTTGCCTGTCCCTGAGGAACGACAGGGAAGAAGAATCCGATCGCGTAAACTCCTTCTTCGTAAAGTGCTTTCGAGAAATCCTGAGATAATTTTGCGTTGAAAAGCATGACCGGTACGATCGGAGTGTCGCCTTCTTTAAGAACGAATCCGGCTTCGGTAAGACCTTTTCTCCAGAATTCGGTGTTCTTTTCAAGCTTGTCTCTTCTTTCAGTGCTTTTTGACAGAATATCTAAAACAACATTTACTCCGGAAACTACTACCGGTGCTATTGTATTTGAAAACAGATATGGCCTTGCTTTCTGACGGCACATTTCAACGAGTTCTTTCCTTCCTGAAACACATCCGCCTGACGCTCCGCCGAGAGCTTTTCCGAAAGTGGTCGTAATTATATCTATTTTACCTACAACTCCGCATTTTTCGTGAGTTCCTCTTCCTGTTTTTCCAATAAATCCGGAAGAATGAGATTCGTCAACGAAAAGCATTGCATCGTATTTTTCGCATAATGCCACCATTTCGTCGAGTTTAGCCGTATCGCCGTCCATTGAGAAAACTCCGTCGGTGATCACAACTTTTAATCTTTTGTCCGCATGAAGGATCAGCTTTTCTTCAAGATGAGCCATGTCTGAATGCTTGAAAGTATCGTGCAGGGCAGCGCAAAGTCTCATCCCGTCAATAATAGAAGCGTGTACAAGCCTGTCGGATATCATCACGTCTTCACCGGTTAATATCGCTTCGAAAACGCCTGCGTTCGCATCCATGCAGGAAGGGAAAAGGATAGTGTCTTCCGTTCCTAAAAATTTAGTTACTTTCGCTTCAAGTTCTTTATGGATGTCCTGAGTTCCGCAGATAAAACGGACGGATGACATTCCGTATCCTCTTGAATCCAGACCTTCGTGCGCAGCTTTAATAACATCCGGATGACTTGAAAGTCCCAGATAATTGTTTGCGCACATATTTATAACTTTTTTTAAATCTGATCCCATCGGAAATTCGACCATTATATCGGCGGCCTGAGCTGAATGAATAGGTCTTTCCTGCATCTATATGCCTTTTTCTTTTATCTCATTAAGAGTTCCGGTATAGATACCGCGGATCTTATCACTGTAAGCCATTTATACCCTCCTTATTTTAAATACTCATTTACAAGGGTACAGATCTTGTTCACTGTGTCGAAAGCTTCCGGAGTCGCTTTGTCGTCGGGAATAGAGATCTTGTATTTATTCTCAAGAAATCTTTTCAATGATACCATTGAGAACGAATCAACGATCCCGCCTGAGATCAGAGGAGAGTCGTAAGATAATACTTCATCTTCGTCTTCCAGATACTCGTTGATCACATACTGCAACACTATGTCTTTCATTTCTGCCATTTTGATACTCCTGTTTTTTTTATTTTAATATGTTTAATTCCAAATAAATGACGAATCTAATCGTCATCGAGAGTTGAAGTATCGCCGATGTCCTGACCCCATTCCTGAGCCCTGAGCATCCTTCTCATGATCTTTCCGCTTCTTGTTTTAGGAAGTTTGTCAAGATATTCGATCTCCTGAGGCATAGCGAGCGGAGACAGCTTTTTTCTGATGAAGTTCATGATCTCAAGTTCAAGATCGTCGCTCGGTTCAAATCCGGGTTTCAAGGTCACAAAAGCTTTTACGACTTCCATATTTACTTCATCCGGCTTTGAAACTACGGCTGATTCAGCTACTGCAGGATGTTCAAGAAGAGCTGATTCAACTTCGAACGGGCTGACAAGATGTCCGGCCGTATTGATGACATCATCATCTCTTCCCACGAACCAGTAGTATCCGTCCATGTCAATAGTTGATTTATCGCCGGGCAGATACCAGCCGTTGGCGAATTTTTTTTTGTATGTTTCTTCTGCATTCCAGTAAGTTCTCATCATGGAAGGCCACCCGGGTCTGAATCCGATCAGTCCCGGTTTATTCGGTTCGGTTATAGGTTCAAATGTTTTTTCGTCTAATATTGCCGCGGTGATGCCCGGGAAAGGTTTTCCCATAGAGCCCGGTTTGATTTTCATTCCGGGATAATTTGTAAGCATCATCGAGCCGGTTTCCGTCTGCCAGTATGTATCGTAGAATGGCATTCCGAATACTTTTTCAGACCATATCACGGCTTCAGCATTAAGCGGTTCGCCAACGCTTGCGAGATGCCTTAACGAGCTTAAATCGAACTGTTTTACCAGTTCTGATCCTGCTTTCATCAGCGACCTGATAGCGGTAGGAGCTGAATACCACATTGATATTTTATTTTTTTCAATAAATTTATACCACGCTTCTGCCGAGAACCCCGCATCAAGCACGCATTGCGTAGCTCCGTTTGACCATGCGCCGATTATTCCGTATGATGTTCCGGTAACCCATCCCGGATCCGCCGTACACCAATAAATATCGCTGTCCTGAATATCTAGGACCCATTTTGCTGTCAGGTACTGAGACATGATGGAATAATGAACATGCTTAACGCCTTTGGGTAAACCTGTCGTTCCTGAAGTGAAGTGTAATACAGACGGAGATTCCGCAGTGGTCGGATAAATTTCAAATTTGTCTATCTGTTCAGCTTTTTCCAGATCAAAAGCTATTTCTCTTTCTTTTAAAGGTTTCAGCCCGTCGTGATCGACGATTATAATATGTTCAAGAGAAGGCATTCTTTCCAGAAGCTTTCTTACTTTACCAACGTGTTTTCTCTGAGTTATAATAACCTTTGTTTTCGCGCTGTCAAGCCTTACGAAAAGAGATTCGTCGCCGAATGCGGAGAACAGCGGCTGGGCTATAGCTCCGATCTTCAGTATGCCTAAAAACCCGAGGTACAGTTCAGGTATTTTGTCCATGAAAAGACATACCCTGTCTTCATTTTTTACTCCCAGGCCTCTCAGAAAATGACCGATCGTGTTTGTCGCTTTTCTGATCTCGTCGAAAGTGTATCTTTTTTCTTCGCCTCCGTGACCTTCCCAGATAAGAGCTGTTTTATTTGCTTTCCCCATCTGACAGATCCTGTCCGTGCAGTGCCATCCGATATTGATTACATCGCCTTTTTTGTAATCAAGCTCTTTTTCAGCTATTTCCCAGCTGAAATCTTTTATTCTTTCTTCGTAGGAACCGATGTTTGACATGAACATTTCTCCTTGATTTTTTTTATTTAAACTAAATTAATTCAACCTTCTTATTAAGGACAATTAATTTATGTTTTTATTGTCATTAAATCAAATGAATTTTTATTTAATTTTAAAGCCTGATATAATTAAAAAAAGCCCTCAAAGAAGAGGGCTTAAAAAATACTCAGGGTACATCATGCCCGATTATTTACCTAAGTGATAATTTTCTACTTTGCTGGAATTGTCTTTTTGTGTCATTAGCGAAACGATCACAAGGACGATAGCGGCAAGCGGGATCGATATTATTCCCGGATTATCCAAAGGGATCGGAGCCAGTGCTTTATCTATTCCGTATTTCTCGTACATTGTTGGCGACAATAGAATAATAAAAACTGATGAGCTTATACCTGTAATAATAGACCATGATATACCTTTGGCGGTAGTTTTTTCCCAGAATAAAAGAAAGAGTATTGCAGGCAGATTGGCGGAAGCGGCCACCGCAAAAGCCAGGCCGACAAGGAATGAAACGTTCATTCCCTTGAACAATATTCCGAGAATTATCGCGAAGACGCCGACGCCTAAAGCCGCATATTTTCCGGCTTTAACTTTTGCCTTGTCGTCCATCTTCATGTCAAGGTATTTATCCATGAAATCATGGGCGATCGCGCCTGATGACGCAACGATAAGCCCCGCTACTGTACCCAGAACTGTCGCAAAAGCTATAGCTGATATTATTGAGAATAACCCCACTCCGAAGTATTTTGCCAGAAGAGGACCGGACATATTGCTGCTTTCGACATCAAGAACTCCGTTTATAGATGCTCCAAGTCCCATATAAAGGGTCAGTATATAGAAAAATCCGATAGCTGCGATCGCTACAATAGTTGATTTTCGTGCTGCGCGTTGGCTTGGTACGGTATAATACCTGATAAGAATATGAGGAAGAGCCGAAGTTCCTAAAAATAAGGCAAGCATAAGTGAGACGAAATTCATCTTGTCCCAGAAAGTTGCGCCGGCTTTCGATGAAACTTTATACATAAGTCCGGGCGTTACCATTTTTTTGCCCTGTGTCGGGTTTTGGTACCATACAGTAGTCTTTTCTTCCTTTATGTCCTTTTTAGCAAATCTCACTACTTCGCTTTGTTCGATATCAGAAAGAAATTCGAATGGTCCGACGGCCCCGGTCTGATCCACTTCCTTACCGTCAACAATTATTTTTGATAGATGCCCTACCTGAAAGAATTTTTTCGCTTCTTTAGGCTCCCCGTTATAAAGCTTCTTTCCGTCTTCGGCAGTTGATACAAAAAGAACTTCCGACAGCTTTCCAGATTCCTTATTTAGTTTGAACCATTGCGTTATATTTTCTTTTTCGAATTTTACAAACGTCAGATTCTTATCTATATCATAAGAGTTTTTGAAAATATAAGCTGGATCGGTCGTTCCGGTTACTTTACCATCGGAAATTACTGCATCCAGTTCAGTGAATATATGCCCTTTATCAGCAGACGGCAGTTTCAATCCGTTGCTTAGAATATAAATTGTTAAAATCGTTGAGAAAATTATCAGCAAAGATCCTTTAATGAACTGGACATAGGTCGTTGAGGTCATCCCTGCGGTCGCCACGATCAGAATTACTATTGAACCGACGATCATTACTCCGGCCCAGTGCGGCAGTCCGAGTAAAGGAACGACCAGATCTCCCGCCCCTACCATTTGCGGTATCAGGTAAAATACTGAAACGATCAAGGTACTGATAGAAGCAGTAAGTTTTATCGATTTGGAATTGAACCTTGAGTCAAGAGCGTCTGTGAAAGTAAATTTTCCTAACCTTTTAAGAGGTTCTGCCACTATGAAAAGAGCGACGACCCAGCCTGCAAGATAACCGATCGAATAAAGAAATCCGTCATAACCCGAATATGCTATCATTCCGCAGATACCTAAAAATGACGCCGCAGAAAGATAATCTCCCGCAAAGGCAATCCCGTTCACGCCCCAGTGGATCTGTCCGCCTGCGGCATAATAACTTGCTGCTGATTTTGTCTTGCCCGCAAAATAAAATGAAAGCGCGAGAACCGCGCCGACGAATATTATAAAAATAATTACCGCCATAACTGATGCATCATATATCATTATTGCCGCCTATTTCTTATTCATTTTAATTTCTATTGAAGTGCACATAAGGTTATACACAAATCCCATAACGATAGCAAGTATGATCAGACCGAAACCGTAAACGATCGCAAGGTTCTGTTTTCCTAAAACATGTTCTCCGAAAAGTTCAGGATTATACAATCCAATGAAAACGAATCCCGAATAGATCAAAAGATAAATGAAAAATAAAATCAGCCCGAGATTGGATTTCTTCTTGGCTGCAAAATCCTCATCGAGTTTAGCTGCGGGTCCGTGCATATTAACCTCCGTTGTTTAGTTAAATTCCGGGTAATCTATATATAAATTATGCTATTATCAACCTGTTTTTACAGTTTAAAAATGTTTCTTATTTTGCATTTGCATTAGATGATTTATTGCAATATATTTATCGTCGGCAGTGGATGTGTGAAGCCGTTTCACTCTGTCAGTTGCTATGACCAAAATAGAAATATAGTTTTACCCGTAGGTAAATCGTATTGTTTAACTTAACTTGGGAGAAGAAGTGGAAGAACAAAAAGACTACCGGATAAGTTTCTTTAAACCCACAACTGAATTCTCAAAGATCAACAGAAATCTAGTAATCGTTCTGATACTGATCTGGGGAATTAGTGTTTTCGGTTTTCAGATACTTCTCAGAATTATGGAAAAGCCGACCCCTGAGAAAACGCTCGTTACTTTTGAGCGAGTATGGGAAAATGTTAAAGCAGGCAATGCTTCAACGGAAGAGAAAGTCGAGTTTGCAGACTGTGTCCTGTCAGTTCTGGGGAAGTCAACCCTTGCCGCAAAACCGGATAAAAAAGCCGCTCTGAATAATGCACTCAGCTGGGTTGTTTACGACCTGATGGCCAATGACTCTCTCAGGAGTAATTTTATCGGCGAGATATCCTCATTTGAAAAAAGAAGATCCGAACTTTCAGATCTGAAAGATCCTGAATATGTATCTGCTAAGGCTGAAATAATAAACAAAGTTGCGCCGATTCTGAATCTCGAAGATTACAGCCTCAAGGCAAAGCTGATACCTCTTGAACTCAGATCTGCAGGTATGGAATCATTTTCTCAGGAAAATAAGGATAAACTACACGGAATTATGAGCCTTTATCTTACTCATAATCAGTCTGTTTTAACCGATACTGTTTTTCTGGGATTTCCTTTCCATTATTTCTACACTGCGGTATTTCTGCTGATCCTGTTTGTTGTTTTATGCTGGATATACAGCTTTATGATAGACAGAGTTCATACAAGAATGGGTAATTTCGACAAACCTAAAGTTACTAATTAATTTCAGGGACAAAAATGAAAAAAATAATTTTTACCGGATATCTTTTTTCCACTTTCATGCTGAACGCTGCGAGCGCGGTAAAACTGGAAGGCGGGTTTAAAGTAGGTCCGGCTATAATCCTTATCACAATACTTGTTCTGTTTATAGCAGTAGGGTTGATGAACAGAGCCAAAGACACTTCGGATTATTACGCCGCGGGAAGAAGTATTTCCAGGGTCGGTTCTGGTATGGCCATAGCATCAAACTGGATGAGCGCGGCATCGTTCCTTGGAATGGCCGCTCTAATGTACGGTTCAGGATACCACGGTTTATCTTATGTTGTAGGCTGGACGGGAGGTTATGTTCTTCTGCTGATCCTGATGGCAGGACAGATCAGAAAATACGGAAAATATACAGCTCCGGATTTTATCGGAGACAGATACTATTCTCAGGGTCTTAGAGTCGCAACCGCCTGTGTTACAATCCTTATTTCTCTTGCTTACTGCGTAGGGCAGTTTGGAGGAATCGGGCTTATGTTCAAATGGGTCATGGGACTTGATTTCTTCTGGTCAACGGTGATAGGAAGCGTTGTTGTGCTTGCCTATACTATGATCTCAGGTATGCTCGGTGTTACCAAAAATATGATGATCCAGTATGTGATAATAATTGTCTCGTTTCTGATCCCTCTGTTCATGCTCACATTCAAATTTGATTATTTCTGGCTTCTTCCGCAGATTGGATATGGCGCGGCTGTCACAGATATAGTAAACGGGATCCCCGCACCTGCAGCTGCTGATATGATAAACTCGCTCGGACATGATTTCGCTATACTTCCCAGCCCCGAATACGCTATGCCGTGGGATGCTTCAACCGGGCAGACATTCTTTCAGTGGATGGCAATAGTTTTCTCGCTGATGCTCGGAACCGCCGGACTTCCTCATGTTATACAGAGGTTCTATATCGTGCCGAGAGCCAGAGATGCAAGATGGTCCGTGGTCTGGGGTCTGTTCTTCATTTCATTATTATACTGGAGTTCGCCAATCTTTTCCGCATTCGGAAAGATACTTTCTTCAAATCCCGAAGTAGGTTCTCTCGCCCCTGATGCTATTGTTGTTTATACTGCTCAGCTCGGAAACATTCATCCGCTGATCGTCGGCTTACTTGCCGCCGGCGCTGTTTCGGCCGCGTTCTCGACGGTAGCCGGTCTTCTTGTTGCTGGATCATCAGCTTTTTCACATGACCTGTATTTCAAGGTTTTCAGGCCTGATTCAACACCAAAGCAGCAGATGATGATGGCCAGAATTGCTACTGTTCTTATGGCTGTTATTGTTACTGTAATGTCAATGATGGAGCTTGCCCTTATAGCTCAGCTTGTCGCACTTGCTTTCTCTTTTGCGGCAGTAACGATATTCCCTCTTTTCCTTCTCGGTATCTGGTGGAGCGGATCTAACAAAAAAGGCGCGATCGCCGGTCTTTCTACAGGTATCCTTGTCACTATTGTTTCGATGACTTATTTTATAGCAGGCAAATCCGGAGTTGTGCTTCCTGCTCAGGAATTTATGAACTACTGGCTCGGCCCGTGGTATTTTGCCTGGATAGGCGCACCTCTCGCCATATTTATGAACATCATCGTTTCGCTGATGACTGAGGAAACGCCTTATGAAATAAGAAAATTTCTGGTTGAGAAAGTTCACACATAGAAATTTCTTGCCTGTTTAATCATTTAAGAACGAAGGCTCAGACCGTAATGTCTGAGCCTTTTTTAATCGGACGGAAAATAATGTTAAAAGAAATATTCAGAATAAACACAAAAACAAAGAAACTGATATTTATAATGTCTATCGTCGCACTGACAGGATTGATCATCGCCTATTTTTATTACGGTAGTATCAATAATATGGAAGATCCGAGAATACTTCATATAAAGAAAATTCACAGCAGTTATAACAAGTTCGTTCTCGATAATAATATGACTGAAGTTTTGACCCTTCTGGATTCAATGGATGACGAATACGCAAAGATCCCTCATTATTCAGATTCATTCGAAAGGGGCGTGCTGCAGACAGATAGATCATCGGTCTATCTTAATATTGCCCTGTATCAGATAACAGATGAGGATGAAAAGATCATTTATCTTGATAAAGCGGAAGAATGCCTGAATAAAAGTATTTCGTATTATGACAGCTGGAAAAGGACATATTCTGAACTTGACAGTATTCATCTCAAGAACAAAATAATCTCAGATTTTTCGGATATTAAATCTGATAACATCTCGAAAATTGTTGATAAACGTATTAGAGATATAAATGAAGGCTTGCTTGATCTCGATAAAAGATATTCGGTTACTTATACAAACCTGGGAATAGTCATGAGACACAAATTTCATCAGGATTCGGCTCTCATGTATTACAGAAAAGCTGTTGAGCTATGGGATGACAATCACGCCGCAAAAAGCAACCTGAATGTTTTATTGGGTAAAGAACCTCTTAAAAGAGGAGTTTTAGAAAAAATTTTCCCTAAGGAAAAAGAATAGCCTGCAAAAGTACTAAGTCCGGCCGTCCAGAAATTCACTGCTTATTTTAGCCTGAAAATTAGATATTTCTGAAAGAACATTTTTTAGATTCATTTTTTCAATATCTGTAAGCTGATCAAGATCAAGTTCGTTATTCACTTTTTTCAGGTCGGAATGTGAAACTATCTGATTATAAAATCTTAGATGCCATAAATGATTGAATATATACACTTTCTCATGGTAATCCTTTTCTTTTATTATTCCTTTTTCCATAAGAAGCTGTAACCTTTTTACAGTGCTGCTCTCTGAAATATTGTGCCTGACTGCGAATATTCTTCCGAAATTTACAATCGGTATCAGAT
>Ga0209417_1004024_pt1 | contig 18347 bp, 24 predicted proteins | sample RifGroF2_FD_184002 | JGI IMG/M metagenome (GOLD analysis project Ga0209417, IMG submission 184002) | Groundwater microbial communities from Rifle, Colorado, USA - Groundwater F2 (SPAdes) (version 2) | ecosystem: Environmental > Aquatic > Deep subsurface > Groundwater | place: Rifle, Colorado... | reverse complement strand
CGCCCATTATTGCCTGTTGCAAGGCCGAGCTTACGTTTGTGGCAGTTAGCCCACTGACCTGCATACCCAAGGCCGTGGTGCGATTTTTCTCAGCTTCCGTGACCTCTTCCAGCGTAGCCAAAGAATCGTTAAGGGCGTCAATCCATGTCTCAAACTGATCAATGATTTGAACCAATGGATCTGTAATTTTTATCAACGGGTCCATCATGGCATCCATTTCCGTAAAAATACCCATGATCGATTCCAGATTTAAAAAGGCCTGCAAAGAATCATCACCTAAAGCGGCCATCTGCCCAGAAAACTTTTCCAGGAAATCCGTAGTCCCTTCAACGACCGTATTAAAATCTATAAACGCCTGAAAAAGGTCCTCATCATCACCCTTTATGGATTCAAAAAAATCAACCCCGAAAGATTCGAACCCGGCACCCATCGTTACCGTTTTTAAACCGTCTAAAATACCTTCAAAAACATTGTTACTAACCGCTTCCAGGATTGCGTCGGTGTCCATACCTTCAGTGTACACCCAACCTCTGTTTTTGGCCCCTGCATCGTATTTTTCCAGGGTTTCGGCGAATGCCCCGGAAAGTGCTTCATCTACCGCAGCAAACCGGGTGTCAAAATACTCCAAAAGGGTGGCGGAAGATTCGCCGCCCATGTCCTGGGCGAAGAATTTGTAATTGTATTTAGTTGAGTTCAGGCTCCCGGTCGAGGGAGATTCTTCCTCCCAAGATCCACCTTGTATCCCTATTGCCGGGGTAGGGTCATCCTCGAAAAGTTTGGATATCAACGGGATTGCGATGGCGGCAATGGCGGCGTAAGGCGCGATGGCAGAAAGCGTAGAAGCTATGCCTCCGCTTCCCAATGCGCCAGCGCTACCAGTTGCTGCAAATCCACCGGCCCCGGTCCCAGCCACAGCCCCGACTCCGGCACCCCCGGTAAGTTGGGCGCCAATTGTTCCGCCAGCACCGTACCAAGCAGACGATCCGAATATGCTGGAACCTACTTTTCCCCCGAGGCCGGTTGTTAAAAAATTACCCACACCCCCGTTAGCAGCGTTATAAAGAGAATATACATTTGATGCCGTACCAAGAATATTGGAGCTGGCCCCAGACATGTTTGAAAAGGATGTCCCGTTCCAAGTTGCGCCCAGGGCCGAACCGATTTGTAAACCAATGGGAATAACAAATTTCTGAGCAATTATTGAAGCAGCGATCTCATAAAGCATGTCCTTGAAGATGCTGACAATCTTATCAGCCATATTTTCATGCGACTCAATTATGCCTTTGATGTTGTCTTTTATTGTATCGGAAAAATCTTCGTAGGCTTTTTGCGCTTTTTCCTGTTCCTTTATGTATTTTTTAGCGGCGTCTATAACTTTTTCTGTGTTGGTTATCTCGTCCCGCGTGGCTTTTTGGTTAACTATCTGAGCATTTTGATCAGCCTCTATACCCGCGTATTTAGCTTCTGTGAGGGCTTCAACGTGAGCCTTTAACTCGTCCGTCATAGGAATATTAGAAGAATAGATTTCTTCTAACGCTTTTTCAGCTTTCTCGCTGTCCTTCACTATCTCAGACTGAACATCGGCCATGAACTCTAAGGTATCTTTTACTCTTTTGTTGACTTCTTCATATCTTTTTTTCTCGTACTCGTATGCAACCTTCATGAGATCCACTTCATCTCTCTGGGATTTAGAAGCTTTCCCTTTAATTTTTGCATACTGCTCTTCTGTTATAACTCTGTCTTTTACTAACTCAAGCAGCCTTTCCTCTCTGGCCGCATCTTCTTTTGACATTTCTTTTCCGACGTTATCTTTTCTTATCTGATCCAAAAGCTTTTGGGCGTTTTCCATCATTTTGAGTTGTTCTTCAAGAGGATCGGTAAGCTCTTTTATACGCTGTTTCTCAGCGGCAGCTCTCTTATTCGCTTCAGACACAGCCTTATCAGATATCGTTTTTTCAAGGTTGGCTATCTCTGTCAAATAGGCGGATTGAACTTCTACATTCTCGCTGCCCATCTTTTTCCACAGAGCGAATTTTTCTTTCGTAGCGGCGAGTTCTTGCTCCGGCTCTTTGGCGTATTTTTTTAAGATATCCGATTCGTCTTCTAATACCTTGGCCTGGCTTTTCTGATAATCAGTCAAAGACATTAAATGCCTGTTCAGAGCTGGCCCAGATTCAGCTATGGCCTTATTGAGATTCCGAATGTGAACTTCACTGGTACGCGCCCAAGAATCCCCGGTTTCTCTTTCTTCGTATTCTTTTCTTGCTGCGCTAAATTTGGCCTTAACGTCAATAAGATGAGCTACGTATGCGTCGATATCGGAAGCCGACATACCAAAAAGATCTTTTGCTGTTGTTGCAGTTGATACTGCAAAATTAGCCGCTGATGTAAAAAATTTTATAACGTCAGACGTTTTAGACGTAGCCCAAAAAACTATTTCCCCGAGCAAATTAGCAAAATGCGTTAAACCTTTCTGTACGTCCGGGTCGCTCAATGTCTCAGTAAACAGCTTAATAGACTCAGTGATAGAATCCATAAACCCAGAAGCAGCCAATCTATTTTTAAGTTCTTCAAATGATTCGGCCAGCTTATTGGCAGCCTTCACAGATTCATCAATACCGCCTTTAAAGTTCTCATCTAAAGCTTTTCTAAATTTGGGGAGGAAATCATCAGAGAACACTTCCCCGGCGCTTACCGCTTTATCAAAAGCTTCGACAGTCATACCCATGGCTTTGGCGCCAAGCTGGAAGGCCCCAGGGATGTTATCACCCATCTGACGCCGAATTTCTTCCATGCTGACTTTACCTTTTGACATCATCTGCTCAAGAGCGAGAAAAGTAAGACTCGTTCTCTCGTTTGATAAGCCAAGAACCGCACCTGCATTTGACACAGATTTAAAAATTGCCTGAACTTCCTGCATAGGCAGTTTAGAAGTCTGCGCGGCGGCGAGGAAACCTTTATAACCCTCACGGAGGGTATAAAAATTCAGGCCCAATTCATCAGCGGTTTTTCTTAAAAACTGAAACTGGACATTGGCGTTGGTGACAGAACCGGTAATCTCTTTATAGGCATTCTCGGAAACCTTCGTTGCCCGGCCAGCTTCCCAAAGGGCTTCGGACATCTGCTTAATCGGGTATATTACGGCGGCGGCGAGAACTGATACGTTTAGAAGCCCGTTTCTAATCCCGTTCAACGAGGTAAGGAAAGACTTGTGGGTTGTCTGGCTCCTGTCAATCTTGTTTGCCATGGCTTCGGCTTGTTTGGCAGTGTGGCCCATCTGCATAGCCAAGGCTTTCAGTTCCTGATTCGAAAGCCCGGCTGTTTTACCGATAGACCGTAAAGAAGCTTCGGCAGTAACCATAGCCTGATTACGGAGCATTTTTTCATTAAGGGCTTGAAACTGTTTCCCCGTCATGCCGACCTTGGCCGCAGCTTCCTCCATCCCACTGGCGATAGCGGCGGACGTAGCCTTAAAGTTTGCAGCCGGGGCTTTTGCGCTTTGGGATAACCGAACGAGGGACTCAGATAAATCTTTCATCCCTCGCTCAGCTTTTGATGGGTTTATAGCGTTATTGAGAGCGTTTGATACCTCAGTACCGCCTTTTTTTGCAATGCTTCTTAAGGCAACAATGTCGCGCTCGAAGGTCGTCGTGTTACCACGAACATCTACGTATATACTGCCGATGCTGCCCATTTATTTATTCTTTTCCTTCCTGGCTTCGTGCTGTTTAACGATCATATGTCTCCCCACCGCAACAACCTTTTCAAAACAATCCTGCCTATCTTCGATCTCGTACAGGTCCATGGCGGAATGGATGGCCATTTGATTCAAAGCCACCACGCCGCCCGTACCAAGGATTACCTGATCCTCGACTTTAAAATAAATAAATTCAGCATCCTCATTTTCCGGTAAAAGAGGTGGAACACATGCCCTACAATCCTCTATGCTCCACCGCATTCCCTTTATTTTTTTACAATTTTCACATTTTGGCTTCCCTGGGTCCCGGATTCTTTCGATCCGGGCAAGGAGTTTTTTCTGGAAGCTTCCTTGTTGGCCTCTTCTTCCGCTATCATTTTTCCGTGACATTCAGTCACGTAATCCGCCAGATCCGGCACAACAGATAAAAGCTTAACTTTACCAGCCTGCCCGAATTTCAAAGGAACCGCTCCATCTTCATCTTCATAAAACCCTTCCCACCCGATGACGGCCTTCATAAACAGGTGCTCGTTCATTTTGTAATGCTCTGACAGCATTTCGGGTTTCATGGAGCCAGTGTCATCCGCTGAATAAGTGGTCTTAAAAGAAGACATCAAGAGCCCCTTTCTTTCACCTGGCGTCAGCAGACGGATTTTAATAACCGCGTCCGTTTCCGGCGCGCCAGCCATATCAGAAACCTTAATTTCACACTCTTTACTCTTGTAAATCTTTCCCAAAAACATTTTTTTACTCTCCCGTTATACCCCGGTTATTAATGCCCACCTGGGAAAGCGCCGGGTACACTTCTTTTCCGTCATGACGGCCCAGGTGGGCAAATCGTTAATTGGCTTTGACTACCACACCGGAAACCTTGGTCGTGAAACTGATTGTACCAAGACCTGACTTATCCATGCCGATATTAAAGCTTGTAATTCTCAAGCTTGACGGAATTGTCGGCTGGCTGACTGACAGGGCGCCAGGCGCAAACCATCCAGTAGTCTGACACGCTTCATAATAGCTGGTCGTGTTGTAATAAAGCCGCATACTGGTAAGCGGAGTGTTGTTCAAATTAGCTACCTGGAGCGCTACCTGACCGGTTGTATCAGTCGGATCAAAATGCCCGGAAAAAGAGACGGACCCACCGTCCTTCATTCCGTACTCAAAAGCCTTCCAAATGCTGCCAAAAGCTGAAGCGTCAAACTCATCGGTTGTGATTCCGTCGATGCTCCATTGTCCCATGCCTAAAATTGTTGCGGTCCCCAATGAGACCTTTCCATCTTTTCCTACAATTGCCATTTTGGAATCTCCTGTTGTTTGGCGTTAAGTTCGGGCATAAAAAAGAAGGCGAATACGATGATTACGGCACCGTAATTGCCCTCTTTATCTATCTTACGTCATCCCTCTGTCTGGCCGGACTTTGGAAATCACCCGAATTTTTTATTTAAAGAGTTCTATCCTCTTATTTTTATTTGTTTACAAATTTGATGCAACACTCTGTTGGCCTCCATTGTTACTAAATGCCCAACCTCAACAGAGGTATCAATAAAAATCCTACAACCAGCTTCACAGACCTTGTTACAAAAATAAAAATCCTCGCCTACCGGACGGCCGTTATGAACATCAAACTTGAACCAAGGGGGCTCAAGTTTGTCAAAAACGCTCATATTGATCAAAAGACATCCCGTGCCGGTTGCATCCACTTCTATCAGATTCCCGGAATACATTTCTGACTCAGGGACGCTTTCGTACTTGTCAAGATTGCCCCTCATGAAGATAGGATCAAACGGCGGATACCGCCTATGAACCCTCACCCCGCAAATATCAACGCCATGAGACGCAAGCTTATGGAGCATATCAACCGGATAAACCTGATCCGTGTCACACATCAACAAGTGGCTTGCGCCTTCGTTCAATGCCTGAAAAACAAGGCTTTCTCTGGCTTCCGCGAGATTGCAAGTCCACGGACCATGAGGTGTTTGAGGCACGAGCAAGGTATATTTTTCAGGTTTCGCCATGGTTTCAAACGACAGGAAGAACTGAACAGGCAGGGTGTCATTGACAAGAGGGAAACCTATCGCCAAAAGACCGCCTTTCCGTTCCCTCTTTCTTCTGAAGTATGTGGCCCGGTCGATCTTGAATTTATCCCCGCCGTAAGCCTTTTCGTACCATTCATCAGACTCCCCACCGTTTACTGGGTGATCATGCTCGATTATGGCGTCATCGGCATAGGCCCATCGACCTTGTTCAATAGCAATATCTTTGAGTTCATCATCACCGTAGCAATGCAGGTATTCCGTGGAAAAAAAATTTCCGCCGGGGATATGCTCAAGGATTCGTTTATCAGCCATCCAATGAGCATGATCATTGCCAGGAGTTGTATTAAAACCCACTACACCCCAGCCCTCAGGCAAACTTTCCATTTTAGCCAAGGCGTTTTGAAATGCCCCTGCCTGCACAATCGTATCATCACCCAGGAAAACGACAATCGGCCGTGTGGTTCTGGCCGTCAACTTCTCAACCATCTTAGGACATCCGATACCAGCGACGTCAATCCCGGTGATTATCTCAACTCCTGGACAATGTAACTCAATTGACTCGATGCACCGTTTAGCTTTTTCAAGCCGAACGATAGGAATAATGACTGATACCCGGTCAAACATTATTTCACCGCCTTTAAAATAAAATGTAAGTGATAAACCCTCATCATCGGGTCTGTGAGCTTCCGTTTAAAATACTTAACTTCAAAGTTGGCTTTTGTACCGTAATACTCCCGATAAACTGGGTGGCAATAATACGCAAACCTACCTTCAGTCCAAAAATTGATATGCGTTGGGTCCATAAATGCCCCCTGCCCATATTCAGCATCAGGGGTATGAGTCGCGAAAATCCCGCCTGGTTTTAAAACCCGCCAAACTTCCTCCATGACAAATGTGGTTGACAGGATTGGGATATGTTCCAGGACATCAAACGCCCGGATCTCATCCACTGAATTATCGTCGAACGGAAATCCCTTGGTGATATCAAGAATCAAATCCGGATTGACTGATTCACGGACATCAATGTTGATATAACCGAGTTCTTTTTCTTTTCCGCAACCAAGATTCAACTTTTTCATGACTTTTTATACCTGCATTCATATGTTACAACAGCCCGATAAAGCTCGTTCTGAGCCCCATCTCTGACCATCTGTTGATTCGTCCTTTCCATAATGACCGAGGCGTAACCTGTGGCTGTGGGCCTCGCATCATCATATAAAGCCGTTAAAGCATTATACGCCGTCATCCTTTTTGCATTGGTGTCGGCATAGATATCGAATTGGATTGTGACAACTTCAAAACGCTCTCCGCCGAAATAATAATCCGGATAGCCGGATACCAATAAGAAAGTAGCATAAGACAAAGCGTTGTTCTGCGGAGCCAGCTCAATGTGCAGACCCCCAGGAATCGCGGCCTTTAAAGTGGCGTCTCCGCTGTACTTTGAATATATGCCAGTTAAAATCTTATCCACGTTTTATATAAAATCCTTCTATCTCCGCAATCATTAGGTCATTGGCACTCGCCTGAGTAGATATCAAAGTAACTAAAAAGTCTTTTCCGTTCAATTTTATAGACTCCTGATATAGCAAAGACCTCTGATACCCAGACATCTTCTCTGAAAACTCCTCTACCAAAAGTGTCTCTTCCCAAGTTAGATCAGCCAATTTTTCTTATCTCAATCTTTCCATAAACTCTTTTCTGAGGAATGTTTTTCATCCCAGGGACAAAGGCCTCAATGTCGTGGCACAACGCGTAACCCTCTTCCTCATCAGCCGTGTGGCAATGCTCCAATTCAACACCATCACAAAAAGCCTTATGACTGTAAGCTAAAAAAGAATATCCTATATCGCCTCTCATTACAGACAGTCTCATCTCTGATTCTCCAAAAACTTAACCTCGCACCCGCACCCCAACACCTTACCAGCCAACCTCATCAATATTTTCGAAGCCCATATTCTAAGATAGAGTTTTTTCGAAACGCTGACTTCGATGATAATCGGGCCTGCTTTTTTAAAACTCGTTATCTTTGTGGTTAATTCAACCATTTAATCCTCCAATCCAAACGTCGAAGATGGTTTGGTGTACCCCGGCTCGCTCATTTTCTCTGAAAGCTTATGCTTTGCAAAAGCAATATTTTTATCGAGGGCAGGTTTCAAATACGGATGAGCTGGAGCCGGATGGGGGCCGCCATGACCGTGCTCTGCCAAAAAAGCTTGCATCGCTCCACGACCCCCCGCCTTCACAATGTACCCGCCGCCCTCGAACTTACTCTTTTTAACCTTGATCGACTTTCTAAGAGCCCCAGTAACGTCATCAAAAGCCACAGATCGTTTTGCGTCGGCTTTGATCTGAACACAAATCTCCTTGCACTTCTCGTCAAGGTGTTCCTCAAGCGCCTGTAAAAACTCGCTGGCGTCTATTTCAACTTTGACTGTCATAAATTCGCCATCACAGCGGCCAATAAAACAGCCCCACAAATAGTTAGAAGAAACTTACCCCATGGAAACCCCACAGACGGACCCCCGTAAGAAACCCACTCTATTTCCGGGCCTTTTATACCAAAATTTGGTAAATCTTTATCCATTACAAGACCTCCGCACAATGCAAGACCATATCGCCCGCTCTTTGGTAATCTTCAACCCCCGTAATCCTGTACGTTTTCCCGCCATGAGTAACACGGCAAGAAGAATCTATCCTCACATCTCGTCTTACCCGGAGTTTAAATTCGGTTTTCATTTCAAGTTTGCCGGCTTCAATCCGTTCAGTTCCCCTCAAAGGTATATATTCAGCCCTGCACGGCGCTCCTGATAAATCTGACCATGTTTCAGCGGTTGCCCCCATGCCATCCTGTGCAGTTGCCACGGACTGAATTCTTATACTCTGATCAAGTTTGCCTGCTCGGATCATTTAATCTCCAAAATCAAAAAGGCGGTAAGGCCATAAAAGGTTCATAATATGCCCGGGTATTTGGTCAACCGATTGATTATTACCGACGATTATACTCTCTCTGTGGGCATAAGCGTCGGCAACCATGATCAGAATCGCGGCCTTGATTGGATACGGGACATCTGCTTCATTGCCATATCCGCAAACAAACTGAATATAAATCGGGTTTGAAGGATAAAGGGTCGCTGTAGGCCAAAGCTTTTCATATCCCAGAACAACCCGACCCGGATCTGAATCAATATCGACGATATAATCACTTGATGAAAATGTATATTCAACGCCGTCAGAACCTTTATATTTAACGCTCGTTACAGACTGCAAATTCCCAAACGGTAACGAAAAACGCTCCACAGGCCATTCGTCAGCAAAAACCCTCCAAGTCTGTGTCAATAACTTCCGGTTGGTGATGTTTTCAGCTTGGGCAGTTGCAGACTGGATAAGGCTTTCAAGATAAAAATCATCGTCCGTATTATCCCAAGCAATATTAAGCTGCATCTTAGCAAGGCCAATATCCACTACTGATCCGGTCGGGGCCATCACCAATTTGGTTATCATTTCACATGCCCAAAAAAGTTAAGCATTTAAAAAATACCCCCCGGCAACAACCGGGCGCCAAAGCACCGTTATGTCCGCAATCTTTCCAGCTCCAGCGGTGGCCCCGGAAATTGTCAACTGGATTTTCTTCGTTGCCGCCGTCACAGAAGGACCACGGTATACGCTGTAAAAGTTTCCGGTTAAGTTGGCTTTAGCTCCGGCAGTACCGGATAAAAGAACGACAGGGGCCACATCGTCTGTCTGAACTGATATACCCGTGAAAGTGGCTACTGCTGAAAGATTATCAGGAACGTGAACAATAACAGCATCAATAAACAGCGCTTGAGCCGTGGCTGTCATAACGTCATAGGTATTGGCGGCTTGGTTCAAGGAAATCTGTTCGTAATTAACCGTGCTTTCCGGCATGAAACTCTTTGGAACCCAGGCGTATCCGTTGTAAATGAACATGAATCCGGTATTGGCCTCATAGAAAGTTGCCCCTGCTGCGATATCAGTTGTTGGCTTGGTATCTGTTGAAAACCCTATGAATCTGTTGTTCATTGAGCCTATGGATTGAACGGTCATTTAAAGCCCTCCTTTTTCGGGCGGTAAAATCACTTATTTCTTCTTAGTGGCTTTCTTCTTATCCTGAACTTCAATTTTTTTTGTGTTATCGTAGCTTTCTTTAGCTGTAGCACAAACGCCGCAAACAACTTCGGCGCCTTTTTTCTCAAAAAACTCGCCGCACTCAACACATTTAAAAAGATGCTTCATATTATTTATGACGCGGTTGCTTTAACAGACAACCGCGCCCCTTTCTTAAAATTCTCTCGCAATCCGAACCCAATCGATGTGGATATCGCAGTCGTCAGCGTGCCCAGCATTAAGAACAAACTGAAAAGCCATTTCCTCGCCAGTCGGAACCGTTGCGGTAGCCAGAAGACATGTACCGGTTAGGGCAGCCCCATCGGCATAAAAGGTAACGGTCGTGCCATCACAGTATGCACCGACTTTGATGTAAGTGTCGGCCACGAGGGTAACAGCGTCAGCCTGAACAACAACGGCGGCACCCGAAGCTTTCCGGTGGACGGTATCGAGCTTATCACCATCGGCCTCAACCCGCAGAAATCCGATATAATCTTTATCCTGAAGTGTGCCAGTCGCGGTCATGATCCCGTCTTGAGCAAGGAGGCCTTCTTCGGTGAAACCGCAGAACAATCCGAATTTTGCATCAGTGATGTTCTTGACTTTGATCCGGGCTTCCCACCAGGATTTCTTTCCAGATGTCAAAACAAACTGGCCGGCAGTGTCAAGAGCTCCAAGAACCTGGACCGCAACGCTCTCATTGTCGGTGGTGGTAGCAAGCTTCAGAACACCATTTGGGTCGGTGGCGATGTTAGTAATAACAGATCCGGCAGTTGCCCCGGTAAACCCACTGGCCCCACCGCCCAGATATGTTTTTGCCTGGTTAGCGGCCAGGGCGTGGCTTCCGTGAAAATCATTGAAATACGCCATGCCCTTAGTAGGGTCCATAACGTAATCCATCCATGGACAGGTTGACCAAATTCCAACAGAAGGACCACGGCCTGTATTTGACCCAGAAATCGGAAAGGTAAGGGTCGCACCGTCCTCTACTTCGAAAGTTCCTCCGGAGGCGATAACAGTTTTATCCCCACCGTCAGCTCTATAACATTTCGGAACATAACTCATTTCTCTTTTTCCTTTATATCAGTGATTACCCCTGGCCGGAATTACCCGGCCAGAGTAGTCATTTAAGACCTGATTATGCTACCGGAGCGTTTTCCGGGTTGCCTTTGAGAACGATAATCCCGATGGGCATGGTTACGGTGCCGGTGATAGTATAAGTCAACTGAAGATACCGTTTCCCGCCGATATAACCGAGTTTATACAGGGTATTGTCTTCATCGGTAGAATCGATTGTCAGAACAACCCCGGAAGTCACAGTAAGATCAAGCATGTCAGCAGTGGTAACGGCTGTATAAGTCGTACCATCATCGGAATGATCCATGGTAAAAACAAACTTATGGGATGCGCCCAAACCGGTTCCGGCATCAATCCCTGTCTGAATCAACAGACAGGCAGAATTGAACCCCTGAAGGTCAACGTCGGTATGAACGGCGGTCGCCGTGATAGCAATCGGGTCAAGAACAGAAACCGCCGCGACCTTGTTGTATAAATCTTTCATTTCAAAATCCTTTATTTTTTAATGGCCGGAGTTACCCGGCCCGTTTAAATTAACTGGTAGCTATTTTGAGAGCCTTAATCGCCTCGAAAAGGGTTATACCTCCCCCTACTCTTTTTGTGGTATAGAAGAGCACGTTCCCTTTCGATGTGTACGGATCGCGGAGAACCCTGATCCCCATTCTGTCAAGAATCAGGTAAGCCCGTTTGAAGTTACCGAAGAACAGGGGGTAGGCCCCGGCACCGATGTCGGCCACGTTGTCATCATAGGCAACAGGTTTGCCCAGAAGAACGTCAGGGGTTCCTTCCATCAGGCCGGGGCGCCAAATGTAGTTGCCGTCACCATCTTTCAGGACGCGGATTTTTTCACAAGTGGCGTCATTCATGAGCCAAGTTGCACCGTTCCGGTAAACGGATTTCAGAGCGTGCTGAAGGGAAAGCAACTTATCAGTGTTGTTCAACAGGGTCGCATGACCCCCAGGAACATAACCCACCTTGCCCCATTCATAGGAAGCGTTGGTGATGAAAGTGTAACCAGCAATACCGTGAGGTTTTGCAACACCGTCGCCAGTAATAAAGGCTTCACCTTCCTGCTCCGCAAATTCGACAGAAACCTCATCAGCCAACCAGCTTTCGAGGTTCAGATAAACATCGTCAAGAGAAATCTGGGTCGCGCCGGGTTCGGCATAAACCTCTTTCATGTTGATGGCGATTTCTTTCAGGGTCGGGGTATTGGTCTCTGACCGGGTTGCTTTTTCAGCTACCCATCCGGAAGTTGCACCGCCCATATTGACAATCTTTTTGTAAGTGTCGGTGCCAATAGACCGGACAGTGGCGAGATTCCTCATGACAGAAATCGTTCCGGCAACTCTCTCAATAGCTTGATCAAACTCTGGGGGGGCCACAAGATACCCGCCGTCAGGATCGGACAGGGTGGAAAGACCAGCTTTAACCTGAAGCTCTTTGACGGCCTCAAGGTTAGATTCCCCACCCTTACGGAACCATTTTTCAAAAGCGGCTTTGTGCTCAGCTTTGGCCTTATCGATGACAGTATTCCCGCCCCCGCCGCCAAGCTGAATCCGGCCCACAGCTTTGTCAAGGGCTTCAAGCTGCGCTTTCATGTCGGCCAGTTTTGTGATATCAGCGTTGATCTTATCCACTTTCTCGTTCAGGACGGCATCAACACTGCCTTTTGCAGCCAGCTCTTTGATTTTCTGATCATTCTCGGCTTTAAACGCTTCAAAGGCAGCCCCGATAGCCGCAATCGTTTTCTTAAGTTCTTCCATCTCGTTATTCCTTCTTCATTAATTTGTTGAGAGTTTCGGAGGCAACCGCTTTCATGCCGTCCACATCTATTTCCGGTTCGCCAATTGCTTTCCAGCCTCTCGCAAGGATTGCCTTGGCATCGTTTAAAGAGAGGCCGCACACGTCACGTAATGCTTTCTCTGCGTTTCTTATGTTGGGTTCTTTAATAAGTTCATTTTCGTCTTTAACATCGGACGGGGCATGAGCGAACATGGACAGGTCAAATTTTGCTGATACCGGGTTTCCGGCTTCGATGATGACGTCAATGAAGCCTTTCTCTTTAGCTTCTTTAGCGGTCATCCACGTTTCAGCTCTAAGCATATCTTTCAGCTCACGTTTGCCGACATTGGTATGGTCTGCATACATATCGATCATGTTGCTGCTAATTTGCTGAAGAATGTCCGCAGCCTCCCGCATTTCATACTGATTACCCCATAGGCCGGTCATAGGCTCATGGATCATGATCATGGTGTTTTTAAACGCCTGCTTTTCATGGCCAGACACGGCGATATAAGACGCTGCTGAAGCAGCAAGAGACTCAATACGGGTGATAGGTTTTGAAGGATGGGCCTTAATAGCATTGGCGATTGCAAACCCGTCCCATACATCGCCTCCTGGTGAATTTATCCGGACAACTATCTTCTTTTGCTTTAAATTGGACATAGCCTTAATGAACTCGCCAGCCTCATTAAAAGGCCATCCTATATAGTCATAGACAAGGATTTCAGCCTCATCGTCCGTAACGTTCTCAATCTTGTACCAATCCGGTTTATCAAGAGGCTTGTTATACTGAGCCGCAATGATCCTTGCATTTTTTTCATTTCTGTAATTTAGTTTCATTTCTCATCATCCTGATTATTGGCTGTCCCGGATTCTTTTGTGGTCGATGTTCGGGTTCGATACACATCCCCGCCTTCATACGGGTTAAAATCCAACATTTCCCGAATCTCGTTCGGATTAAGGATCTCTTTATCGATTGCGGTAGCAAAAGCCGCCATCTGGTCTTTGAAAGCCCCCCTTTGAAGGCCTTCAACTTTGAACTTGGCATAATATTTTTTACGATCTGCCGGGCTTAACAAATCCCGGTAAATGGACTTTTCGATACTGACTATCCAGGGGAGAAGAGCGTATATCACGAAACCTATGGAAAACTGTTCGGCACTCGCAAATGTCGGGGTATTATCCCCAGAACTCATAGTCGTTAAAGGAAGACCGAAAAAAATGTCAACTATTTCGCTCTTCTGATATTTACGACTTTCAAGAAACTGCGAATCTTCGGGTTTTATGGTAATCGCCTGGGCCTTCATGCCCTCTTCAAGCAACATGAGCCTATGGGATTTACCAAGACCAGAATATGCTTCACCAAGGGAATCTTTCAGGTTCTTATGGGCCTGATCAGTAAGCTTTGACGGATGCTCAATAATCATACCAGGATGCGTCCCGGTTCCAAAGTACCGAGCACCAAACTCTTCAGTTGCGAGAGCAAGGCCTATGCTTTCACGAATATGCTCAATTGGGTTGACACCCATATACCCGTTCATGGTCATGCCTCTTAAGTGCATGATTTCACTGCCTGGAATATCTATTCGAGTTCCGCCGGACAGATAGCCAGACGTACCATTAGGCGTCGAAACGTTTGATGTTGTTGGTATTATACATTTATATGTTAACGTATAATCGGCGTTTTGTTCAATCTCTTGTACGACCCCCGGAGCTAAAGGGATAAGCTCTTTTATTTCTCTACCATATACGCCACGATTTTTTAAAGCAAAAAAATTACCTCTCAAGGAAAGATGATTCATGGCCATACCCCAAAACTCAGAAGAAGTCATCCATTCGTTAGGCATATCGTGTAAAAGAGGGTAGAGATTATGGTCAGTTGCGGCTTCCCGGACCTTGCCAGCCTTCATCATCATGTAACAAGGCAGCATACCGATTACCCGTGAAAGAATGTTCACACACGAATAAACGGTTGCTTGACGCATAGCTGTTTCATTGGAAACCGATTTACCTGAATACGTGGACCCTCCGCCGAAAACTGACCGGAAGACCTTTTCCATTTCCTGGCTGATCGCTTGGGGTTTCGCCATCCTGGAAATAATACCCATTATTTTTTATCCCTCATGATATACCCGGAAACCATGAGAATGGACCCGCAAACTGCAAAAGAGACCCACGGAGCCTTTAAATAAAGGCCGTAGCCCAAAGCAAACAACCCCCCAAGAAACATGACATCTCGAATATCTATTCTCTTCAAATCAGCCCCTAAATTGTGGCCCGGTTTTCTGGGGCTCCAAAAGTCTGCCCATGGAGTACCGGAAACCAAATTATTGCCCTTTATTATAAGAGAAAAAGGACACCATTTTGAGTCTCGCCTTAGATAGGTGGTGCTTTACCCCTCTAACCTTGTAGTTGGTCCTAACCGCTATCTGGGCATAAGAAAGGCGCCGGAGATAAAACATCGACAAAATACGATTCTCAAGAGGCGTTAAAAAGTCAAACTGCGTTATCTCCTCGGTGTGATTGGCTGATAGAAACCACGGGGATTCAAAATCACCTGCGTTATCTTCAAGAAGAACGGCCATCTGAGGGATATAATCTTGATCAGCATAAATTTGCGCTTTAGGGCACAAAAACGTGCAGTCTTTACGTTTTTCACACGACTTGCAAATAGACATGGACGAAAATCCTTAAACACGGAATCCGTCCAACGTATAGGTGGGATTACCTTCTTAAACGTTATACTTAAAATTCTTACCGTTACATATTCCTAAATACGGACATCCTTCTTCTATCTTGCCCACGGTTCCATTGGGCCTAAGATGAACACAAAACCCTTCGATACTCGACTTCTTACACCCGCCGGCAAACGAAGAAGGCAAGCGGGTTTTTTTAGCCTCTTCAAGTAGAGCTTTTTTTTGGTGTTCGGTCATACTCTGACAAGCTTTCTTGTCAAAACTACGGTAAAACCCGCCCCTTCTTCACTTTTAACAACACGCCATGAATGACCTGTTATTTTATACCCCACCCCGTGACAAGCCACATAATACCCACCCGCATTCATCGAATCGTACTGATCGGCTTCTTCTTGTGTTAAATAAAACACTTCCTCGATCTTATCCGGGACCATAACCCCCGAGGCCTTATCTTCTTTTTTAACCTCAAAAAATTTACATTTTCCGTCTCTGTTAATTTCTTTGCAGAAAAACACCCCGGCGTTCTTCTCACCTGTAACAAAATTTCTTATGCCTGCGCATTTAAATCTATCAGGAAGTACGTAGGTAATTCCTTCCGCAACACCACCTTCTGTCCTGTACGCAATCTGACAATGCTCACATTCGTTACAAACCGTAAGCTTACTCATTTTTCACTCTCCTCCTTAGTCAAAGGTTATCACCCCTCGCGTCTCGTATATGGAAACCTCATTTCCCTTATCATACATCGCCCGGGACATAGCAGTAATAAAAGCCACACCCCCATCAATCTTGTTTTCTTCCCCTTCCTTAAAAGGAAAAATGTTATCCTTCTTGTCAACTCGACAACAAATGTTTGAAATCATCCAGTACGTGACAGGGCTTCCGTCATGGTGGAGTTTACCAGCTTTCACAATCGCCTCAATTTCTTTCATGGGTTCGGATAACATGCTGACCGTTTGAGGAACTTCAACACAAGCGATGCCTTCACCAATCAAATTCGTGATAAGCTGCTGAGCGTTCCAAGGGTCATTACAAATTTCTCCGCCGCCATTTTCAGACCCAGATAAGCTAAAATCTTTGGCGTCCTGTTTGATGGTATCCTGGATCGCTTCAATATCAATTCTCGATCCCGAAGTTGCCTCAATGAATCCCTCATGCACCCAACCGGCGTAATGGGTCATGTCTTCTCCAAAAGTTCGACTTTCCGGCAGCCAGTACCGGGAAAATAAATAGTAGTCCTCGCCCTTCTTAAAAAGATACATCTTTGCCGCAATATCTATTTTAGACGCCAGATCAAGGCCTATATAAGCCGGCGACCCATGGAAAGATTCCAACGTGATATTCGGATCATAACACTTATCCCATTCAACCATATTCATCCAGGCTGATCCAGCATTACTCCAGACATTCAGGTGCTTACATTTGATAATGTTCTGTTTTGTCTTGTCCTGAAGGGCTGTTTTAAGCTGGCCCATAAGAAAACGCTCTGAAACCGAAACATCATAATTGGGGTTGGCTTTCTTCCATACTGCTGGATCTGTCCAATCATCGTCCTTGTCTATCGTAAAAATCACACCAAAAAGATTATCGTTAACCAGCTCGCCAGACAGAATCTTTTCGACCCTTTTCTGAAGGGCATAACATGGATAGGCTGTATTCGTACCCGCCGTGCTGATAACCCACATCATAGGCTGAACCCTCGCACCCATACCAGTTTTACCAGTATCGTAAGACTCCGCCGTTTTTGATTCATGAAACTCATCCTGAATCCAACAATGAGGGCTTGCACCGTCTCCAGGCTTACCGATAACAGTTTCAAACCGCGAACCAGTTGACAAAGAATAGATGTTCCCGGGGTTCTTCCCGGTGCCCATCAGTTCAACATCATAATAATTTCTGAAATTAGACTCTTTTTGCGCCATGAGCCACGCCGGACGGAAAACTTCATATGCCTGGGCCTCTGATCCGGCCGCGCTAAAAACCTCAGCCCCTTTTTCACCGTCAGCGGAAAACATGAAAAGGCCTACCACAGCGCCCTCTACAGATTTCCCATTCTTTCTTGGGATTAAAAGAAACACCTCAGTAAACCGCCTTGTACGGTCCGACTTTCTAACCCATCCGAAGGGAACACCAAAAGAAAAACACTGCCAGGGCTCCAAAGTGATTTTTGTACCAGCCCACTTCCCTTTTATATGAGGCATCAGGTGATTGAACTCAAGAAAATCCTCGCATTTCTTTTTGTCAAACCTGTACGGATATGCTGAATCCTTCTCTTTTACCAAATCATCGAGGTGCCTCTGACAAGCCTGCCGAACCTGTAGACAAGCGACAACCTTGCCGGACATGGCATCCCGACAGAATTGATTTGCTTTATTAGTTAATGGGTACTTGTGAGCCATTTATCCCAACTTTGAAAAAGGATTCTTCTTTTCTTCAGATTTTTTGGCTGAGACTTTAGACCTGGAAGCCGGAGTCATGCCAAACTCAATCAGATATTCCTTCATCGCTTTCCTGGCCTGATTAATAATCCCAACAATCGGCCTTTGGATGCTATTGCCGTTTACAGTTGTCTCAGTCATCCAACCAGCGCCGATCTCATTCCGGATGACACACGCTTCCACCCAAACTGAATAAGCCTCACAATACGCAGCAAGCGCAGTGTCATCTATCTCAGTTAAAAGCCCCAGATTATAAAGAAGAGTAGACATTCTCTTATGCTCTTCTTTAGCGATATCATTCAGGTGATCCGGGGGTTCTGGAATTTTTTTGTTTGGCATTGGCTCTGACCGATTCGCCCTACTTTTTGGCAAAGTACCTTGAATCAATTTTAACTTCGTTGGCTTTTTAGGATACGGCATATTTCCCCTCTTCTAAACATTTAATAATTACGTTTTACCCCCTCTATTGGAAGCTCTATCCGAAGAAAATTGC
>Ga0209417_1004022_pt1 | contig 18363 bp, 32 predicted proteins | sample RifGroF2_FD_184002 | JGI IMG/M metagenome (GOLD analysis project Ga0209417, IMG submission 184002) | Groundwater microbial communities from Rifle, Colorado, USA - Groundwater F2 (SPAdes) (version 2) | ecosystem: Environmental > Aquatic > Deep subsurface > Groundwater | place: Rifle, Colorado... | reverse complement strand
AAAGAAAGGTTAAAGGAAAGAAAAAGCACTACCCAAACGGTAATACTTTTTCTTTCCTTTAACCAGAGTGTCCCCAGCTAAATTGCGCTTGATCCCTGAACAAGGGGTTTTTGTAGAATCAGATGATGGGAATGTGAACGTAGATTTTGAAAAAATGAATGGAGATTTTTCAAAATTTGTTGGAGAACGCGCAAGAAATGTTTTGAAAATTTATCAAAACATAGATAAAACCGTTCAGAATTCTTCAGAGGCTCAGAATGTCGCAGAACGATTTATGACAGAAGAACCAATGTCAATTGTTGCAAAATGGATTCACCAATTTCGGGAGAAAGATAATTTTAAAAAGTAAGCAATAAACTTTTATGACGTCATGTATTACGTGCGGAATGCCGTTTGAGGGGGAACATAAGGATATGGTTGGGCTTCAAAGTCTTTATGGTCCTGTCTGTACATTTTGTTCTGTTGGAGACAAGATTAAGACAGGTGATGAAATTTTTGAGGGGGGAGTACAATTTTTCCTTAGTACGGTTGCCGGTGGAGACTTGGAACTTGCACAACGTCTTGTGCGCAAAAATATGAAATCGTTGCCTTATTGGCAGGAACATTCGTTTGAAGGGTTAAGTGGTCCAGAAGCAACAGATGAGGAATTTCAAATAGCCATGATGAAACTTTAATTTCATTTAAGAAGTCTGGAAAGAAAAGCATCTGTAGTACAGATGCTTTTGTCTATCTGAAACTCATTTTGAAAACTGATATACTGGCTTGGTATGAAAATACTTGTTGTCTGTAAGTATGGAAAAAATAGAAGTGTTTATCTTAAAAACTATTTGGAAACTCAAGGGTATGAGGCACAGGCAATAGGGGTAAATGCTCCTGATTTGATAGAACAAGTTAATGAGTCGGATATCGTGATCAGCGTACATCCTGACATTCTTTCTGAATTAAAAGGATCTGTTGATCTTTCAGATAAAAAAGTCATTTCGCTTCATACAGAAGATCGACCGCAGATGGTTTTAACGGATAAAACACCTCTTGATGGAAGCCAGTGGCTTGTATTTCAAAATACGTACGTTTATTCAGCACTTATCGATCAGATACAAAAATATCTTCCCCTTGAATGAAAAGAGTAGTTTTTTTTATCGTTTTTTTTTAAAAAAAATTGCCTTGACATGACAGGTTGGTTGGTTACAATGCCAACATTATGGAACAACATTTAAAACGAGTATTGAATTTAGTGCGTCGTACAGGGGATACCATGGTTGTGGTTGATAAAGACGGATCCGACGCGTTTGTCGTGATGGATTTGGATCGTTACGAGCATTTATTAGATGAAACTTCTTTTTTTGATGAAGAAATTGATGATTTTTCTCAAGAATCGATCCCATCTGAAATTCAGGAATCAGAATCAACGATTTGGGATGTGATGCAAACAACGGATGGAGAAGGTGAAACTTGGAATCTTGATAAATTAAGTGAAGAGGAATTATCGGATTTAGAAAAGAATTACAAGGAATTTGCTGCACGTCACGAAACGATTAAACAAAATGAATCAAACAAATCAGACGTTGAACATCCTGAGAAAGAAAAAGAAATAGAGAATCAGCAAAAAAAAAATGATGAAGAATACGGAGAAGAACAGTTTTATCTTGAACCGATTGAGTAGAAATTTTCATTTTATAAATAAAAAATTCTTTATTCTCTCTTGCTTTATAACTGAGATCACGAAGACTTGCGTGTTTTAACGACCTTTGTTATACTTTCGCACGTCTTTGAAATATATAATTTTTATTTAAGAACGTAATTAAAGTTTGGGTCAATTGCCCAGTAACTTCAATCCATATGGCTGGAGTCTTTGAGCGAAATAAGCCGCACGTAAACGTCGGTACAATAGGTCACGTTGACCATGGAAAAACCACCACGACGGCTGCCCTTCTTGCGGTATTAAACGCAAAGGGCATGACCGCCCAATCTAAGGGTGTTGATGATTTGGATAAGGCTCCTGAGTCTAAAGCACGTGGTATAACCATTGCTACAGCTCACTGCGAGTACGAATCAGAAAAGCGTCATTACGCACACGTTGATTGTCCTGGTCACGCTGACTACATTAAGAACATGATTACTGGAGCTGCACAGATGGATGGTGCCATCCTTGTTGTTTCTGCTGCTGATGGTCCTATGCCACAGACACGGGAACACATTCTTCTTGCACACCAAGTCGGTGTTCCAAGTATTATTGTCTTTTTAAATAAAGTTGATCAAGTTGATGATCCAGAACTTATTGATCTTGTTGAAGAAGAAGTTCGTGATCTTTTGAAACAGTATAAGTTTCCTGGGGATGATGTTCCTGTGATTCGTGGTTCTGCATTGAAGGCTCTTCAAAATCCAAACGATGAAGAAGCAGCCAGACCTATCATGGAAATTGTTCAAGCTTTGGACAACATTCCAGAACCTGTTCGCGATGTAGATAAGCCACTTTTAATGCCTATCGAAGATGTTTTTTCTATCGAAGGTCGTGGAACGGTTGTCACCGGTCGTATTGAACGTGGAGCCATTAAGATTAACGAAGAAGTTGAAATTGTTGGTCTTAATGAAGAATCCAAAAAGACCGTTGTTACAGGAATTGAAATGTTTAACAAGCAACTATCAGAAGGACGTGCTGGTGATAATGCTGGACTTCTTTTGCGCGGAATAAAGAAAGAAGATGTTGAACGTGGAATGGTTCTTGCTAAACCAGGTTCCATTACTCCTCACACTGAATTTGAAGCAGAAGTCTATGCCCTTACAAAAGAAGAGGGTGGACGACATAAGCCTTTCTTTAAAGGTTATAAACCTCAGTTTTATATCAGAACAACAGATGTTACAGGTGAAGTTATTTTGCCTGAAGGAACTGAAATGGTGATGCCTGGAGATACTTTGAATCTTAATATTAAATTGATTCAACCAGTAGCTCTTGAAGAGAAAATGTCTTTTGCTATTCGTGAAGGTGGACATACGGTAGGAGCTGGTATTGTTACAAAAATTATCAAATAATAATTAAGGAGAGGCGGATTGATGTTCGTCTCTCCTTTTCGTTCTTTACTATAAAGTGTGTCAGAAGATAAGAAAAAACAAGAAGAAAAAGCACGTATTCGTATTAAGATACGAGCCTATGATCATAAGATTATTGATCAGGCTACCGAAACAATCATAAAAACGGCTCAGCGATCAGGTGCAACAGTGATTGGTCCGGTTCCACTACCAACGGAGAAACGAAAATATACCGTCAATCGTTCGACTTTTATTCATAAAGATTCTCGTGAACAATACGAAATGTGTGTTCATAAACGATTGATTGATATTACAGACCCAACAGAGAAAACTATTGATTCTCTGATGAGTCTCAATTTACCAGCTGGTGTGGACGTAGAGATTAAGACTTAGATATTTAGTAAAGGGATAGAGAAAGGATAATGATAGTAAATACTAATATTATCCTTTCTCTATCCCTTCCAGCAATTTTCAAACAAGGAAGAAAGATCTCAGTTAATAGTTGTGATCATTAGAGAAAACCTTCCTGGGATTTCAAGATTGTATTAAGGAGAATTGTTTTATCACATTCATAATTATTTTCCTCGACAGTTTGTAGATTAGTTTTTATATAAACTAATTCGATTGTGAGGCTAGAAGTTGGTAGGAAACAATCTTGTTTTCTTTCGACTTCTAGCTTTTATGCTAGCTTCAATTATGTCTTTCATCATTGGACGAAAAATCGAAATGACACAGTTATTTAATGACGACGGAATGGTTATTCCAGTCACTCTTATTCAGGCTCAACCAAATACTGTTACTCAAGTACGTACTGACGAAACAGACGGATATTTAGCTGTTCAGGTTGGTATAGAGACAAAAACACGTCTTCTTAAACCACAAGTTGGTCATCTTAAAAACTTGGAAAATTTTTCCGTATTGAGGGAATTTCGGGTTAATAATGATAATACTTTTCAGCGTGGAGATGTTATTTCTATAGAAGCTTTTGAACGTGGCACACGTGTTGATGTTGTAGGTGTCTCAAAAGGACGAGGATACGCTGGTGTTGTTAAGCGTCATCACTTTAAAGGAGGAAAAGCAACTCACGGAAATAAAGATCAACAGCGTATGGGTGGATCTATAGGATCTCAGCGTCAAGGTAAGGTCATTAAAGGTCAACGCATGGCCGGACGTATGGGTGATGAACGAGTAACAATAAAGAATCTTGAAGTTATTTCGACAGATTCAAAAACCAATATCATTGCTTTAAAGGGAGCTGTTCCTGGAGCACGTGGAGGTTTGATCATGATTAAAACTAGACCTGGAAAAACAGTATGGCACGCATAACACTTTACACAAACGACGGTTCTTCCAAAGGCGAACTTCTTTTAGACGATGCATTGTTTGGTGTTAAGATTAACCCAGCTCTCGTTCACGAAGCTGTCGTTATGCAAACGGCGAACGCACGTACTGCTATCGCTCACACGAAGACTCGTGGGGAAGTTGCAGGTACTGGAAAGAAACCATGGAAACAGAAAGGAACAGGTCGTGCACGACATGGTTCTAGGAGATCACCTATTTGGATTGGTGGAGGAATTACATTCGGTCCAAGAAATGATAGGAATTTTTCTTTAAAGATGAATCGAAAAGCACGTCGAAAAGCTTTAGCTATGGTATTGACTGACAAACTGACAAGTGAACGACTTGTTGCTGTTGATGATCTTGATGTAGAAGAAGGAAAAACGAAACAATTAGTTAAGACACTTGCCTACTTGCCTCTTACAGGAAAGAAAACATTGATTGTTACCACTCCTGAACACAAGATTATCAGTAGAGCAGCTCGAAATATTCCAAATGTTGAAACATTACCTGCTAATGCATTGAATATCGTTGATTTGTTACGTTTTGACTGTTTGCTCATGACAGAGTCAGCAATAACAATGATCACTGAGATCTATAAGAAGAACTAAGTATGGGTATCTTGAATCGAATTAAAAAAACAACGAAAGAAACCGACTCAAACGATCTTGTTGATAAAGAAGTTCATACAGATCAAAAGAAGAGTATTCCAGAATTCGGTTTATCTTCTTTTGTTGATGTGATTATAAAACCAATACTTTCTGAAAAGGCTTCTGTACTTGCATCTACAAATCAATACGTTTTTCTTGTTCGAAAAGAAGCTAATCGTATTCAGGTATCTTCTGCGATTAAACATACTTATGGAATGAAACCTGTATCTGTAAATATTCTGAATATTGATGGTAAAAAATTACGTTTTGGAGGAAGAAAAGGAAAGCGTTCTGATTGGAAAAAAGCTATTGTAACCATTCCAGAAGGACAAACCATTAATGTATACGAGGGTGTTTAATTTTTATGTCAGTAAAACGATACAAACCAACAACAGCAGGTCGTCGTATTTCAAGTGTTGATGATTTTTCTGATATCACAAAAACGACTCCTGAAAAAAAATTAACCATCAAAAGAAAAAAGTTTAGTGGGCGTACGAATGGAAAAATTACCGTGCGTCATCGTGGTGGTGGAGCTCGACAACGGATAAGACTCGTGGATTTTAAATGTGATAAATTTGATGTTCCAGCCATTGTAGCTTCCATAGAGTACGATCCAAATCGTGGTGCTCGTCTTGCGCTCCTTCACTATGCAGACGGAGAAAAACGTTACATTGTTGCTCCTATTGGGCTTGGGGTAGGAAATACAGTTATTTCTTCTTTGCAAAAAGGAGAAATTCAAACAGGAAATCGTTTTAAACTTGAACACATTCCTATTGGCATGGAAATTTATAACATTGAGTTGAAGCCAGGAAAAGGAGGTCAAATTGTACGTGGAGCTGGAACTTTTGCTCAGCTTATGGCCGTTGAAGGATCTTATGCCACCATTCGTCTTCCTTCGGGAGAAGTTCGCATGGTTCCCAAACACTGTATGGCAACTCTTGGGCATGTCTCCAATCCAGATCGCCGTTTAATTCGATGGGGTAAAGCGGGACGTATGCGTCATCGTGGATGGAGACCAACTGTTCGCGGTAAGGCAATGAACCCAGTAGACCATCCACACGGTGGAGGAGAAGGTCGTAACTCAATTGGATTAAAACGACCAAAAACTCCTACAGGTAAACCAGCACTTGGTGTAAAAACTCGAAAAAAACAAGCATCAACCAAACTGATTATTCAACGCCGCAAACGCGGACGTTTCATAGGCGGCAATTAATATGTCACGTAGTCTGAAAAAAGGACCTTACGTCCACCCAAAACTTCTTAAAAAGATTGCTGCACGTAAACCAGGTGAAGGAACTCCTATTAAGACCTGGGCACGATCATCCACGATAACTCCTGAAATGGTTGGATTTGTTTTCGCTGTTCATAATGGAAAAGATTTTATACAGGTTCGTGTTGTAGAAAATATGGTTGGACATAAATTAGGCGAGTTTTCTCCTACAAGAAAATTTGTTCGACATGGTGGTCAGGTTAAAAAAGCAGAAGGACAAGCAACAACCTAAGATATTTTATGGAAGTCAAAGCAACAGCACGCTATATTCATATGTCTCCACGCAAGGTTCGACTTGTGATTGATGTTATTCGTGGATTAAAAGTGAATGAAGCACGATCTCAGCTTCATGTCATGAAAAAAGCTGCCGCAGAACCGGTTATGAAACTTTTGAATTCTGCTATAGCTAATGCTGAACATAATTTTAACCTGAATACCGACGAGCTTTATATTAAGCAGATTTTTGCTGATGGAGGTCCTACTTTGGGACGATGGCGCGCTCGAGCTTTTGGTCGAGCTGCTCCTATTCGTAAAAGAACAACGCATATAGCTATCATACTAGATGAACGTTTAAAAACATTAGATAACTCACCAACAGCAAACTTAACTTCATAATTATGGGAAATAAGGTACATCCAAATATTTTTCGTATCGGAGTCATTCGCGGTTGGGATGGGGTTTGGTTTGCAAAGAAGAATGGGTTTAAAGACTTGTTGAAAGAAGATGTTGAGATTCGAGGTTTTTTAAAAACTCTGCTTAAGGAATCTCTTATTGAACGAATTGAAATTGAACGTTCACGTCAAGAAATACGTCTTATTATCCATTCTGCTAAACCAGGAATCATTATAGGTAGAGGAGGATCTGGTATTGAAGAGCTGACACAAAAATTGAAAAAACGTTTTTTCCGAGGTCGACGTGTAAAGATGAGTATAAACGTAAAAGAAGTTCAAAAACCTTCTTTATCTTCACAAGTTGTTGCTCAACAGATTGCTGCTGATATTGAAAAGCGTATGCCATTTCGTCGTGTGATGAAGATGACTATTGAACGTTCTTTAAAGGCGGGAGCACAAGGGGTAAAGATTACCATTGCTGGTCGACTTAATGGTGCTGATATTGCTCGAACAGAAACTATCTCACAAGGAAAGATTCCATTGCACAATTTACGTTCTGATATCGATTTTGCTTCTATTCCAGCTCGAACTATTTGGGGAGCTATCGGGGTAAAAGTTTGGATCAATCGTGGTGAGATATTTGAGAATAGTTAATCCAGATAGAATATGTTGATTCCTAAAAAAGTAAAACACCGAAAGTGGCATAAGGGTAGGGGACGTGGAAAACGTCTTGCCACAACCAAGACAACGATTGCTTTTGGGTCTTATGGTATTAAAGCCATAACAGGTGCGTGGATTACTTCTCGCCAAATTGAAGCTGCACGTCGTGCTATGACACGTGCTATTAAACGAGGTGGAAAGATTTGGATTAGAGTATTTCCCGATAAGCCAGTTACTTCTAAAGGTTCTGAGATGCCCATGGGTAAAGGTAAGGGGGCAGTAGATCATTATGTAGCAGTCGTAAGACCAGGAACTGTATTGTTTGAAATGGGAGGTGTTGATCAAGAACTTGCACAATCTGCTCTTACCCTTGCTGCGCATAAACTTCCGGTAAAATCAAAGATTATTTCACGTGAGATAATATAATTGTATGAATTCAAAAACTCTTCGTACAAAAAGTGTTTCTAACCTCACGCAAGAGATGAAAGACGCTCAAAGTAGATTAAGAGAACTTCGTTTTAAACGTTCTTCTAATCAATTGAAACAAGTACGAGAAATACGAGATGTTAGAAGGAATATAGCAAGAATAAAGACTATTCTTGGACAAAAACACACTGAGGAATTTATTAAGGCTGAATAATTTATGAAGACTCACATAATTCAACGCAAATTTATAGGAACCGTCGTCTCAATCAAGATGGATAAAACTCTTGTGGTACGCGTTGATCGAACCGTGATTCATCCAAAATACGGTAAACGTTATATACAAAGCAAGAAATTTCACGTTCACACAGAAAGTGGTGTCTACTCCGAGGGTGATCTCGTTGATATCCAAGAATGTCGACCTTATTCCAAAACAAAACGTTGGAGAGTACTTACTAAACAAACAGCAAACTAACTTATGCTTCAACTTCGATCCATGATAAAAGTTGCGGATAATACTGGAGCAAAAAAACTTCAAGTGATTCGCGTATTGGGAGGTTACCAAAAACGCTATGCCGTGATTGGTGATTTAGTGACGGCTGCAGTTAAAGAAGCTGTTCCCCACGGGAGTGTTAAAAAAAGTGATATTGTTACAGCAGTGATTGTTCGGGCACGAAAAGAGATCCGTCGTAAAGATGGGACTTATATTCGTTTCGATGAGAATGCTGCGGTTATTATTGATAAAAAAACAAAGGATCCAAAAGGAACTCGCATTTTTGGACCTGTTGCGCGTGAACTTCGAGGTTTTGGATTTAATAAGATTATTTCCCTTGCCCCAGAAGTTCTCTAGGATATATGAAAATAAAAACTGGTGACAATATTCGCATTATTGCAGGAAAGGATAAAGGAAAACAAGGGAAGATTATTCAAGTTTTTCCAAAACTTGAAAGAGTTGTTGTTGAAGGAATGAACTTGATGACGAAACATTTACGAAAGCAACAAAATCGTCCTGGGCAGAAGATTCAGTTTCCAGCACCTTTGCATTATTCAAATGTCCAAATTATTTCTGCCAAGAGTGGAAAAATTGGTCGTGTTGGATATAAATTTATTGAAAAAGAAGGTAAGAAGACCAAGATCAGAGTAATTCATTCAAAGGGTCAGTCTGAAGATATCGAGTAAATTTATGTCGTTTCAAACGTTTTACAAAAAAGAGATTACCCCAAAGCTTAAAGAGGAGTTTGGTTATAAAAATATTCATGCCGTTCCAACCGTGAAATCGATAAGTCTTAATATAGGACTTGGAGTTGGAATGAAGGATGCTAAATTTATTGAAACAGCGGAAAAAACACTTATCCGAATTTCAGGACAAAAACCAGTTTCTACGAAAGCACGAAAATCTATTGCGGGTTTTAAAATTCGTGAAGGAAATGTCGTAGGAATGAAAGTTACTTTACGAGGAAAGCGTATGTGGGACTTTTTAGAGAAACTTATTAAAATTTCTTTACCTCGAGTTCGTGATTTTCGTGGGCTTTCTTCAAAAGCTTTTGATGGTCAAGGTAATTATTCCATAGGTTTTAAAGAACATATTGCTTTTCCAGAAATTCGTACTGATGAAATCGAACTTATTCACGGTCTTCAAGTGACTATCGCGACTTCTGCGCACACTGATACCGAATCAAAATCTCTTCTTACACATCTTGGACTTCCACTCAAAAAAGAAGCATAATCTATGGCTACTGAAAACCAAATTGCGAAATCAAAAAAACGTCCAAAGTTTTCCACACGTAAAATTCATCGTTGTTGGCGTTGTGGAAGAAAGCGAGGTTATATGCGAGCTTTTGGCCTTTGTCGCATCTGTTTCCGTGAATTAGCTAATCGCGGTGAGATTCCAGGTGTAAGAAAATCAAGCTGGTAATTCTATGATGACTGATCCTATTTCAGACATGTTGACACGTATTCGTAACGCTCAGATCGTTCGAAAATCTGAAGTTGTTTTTCCGTACTCCAAAATGAAATTTGCTATTGTAAAGATTTTGGAAAAGGAAGGCTATTTACAGAAAGTCGAACAAATAACTGAAGCAAAGTTTTCTGTTATTCGTATCGAGTTACGTTATGATAATGATCAACCAAAGATTCAAATGGTGCGACGTATAAGTCGACCAAGTAATCGTGTCTATGCTAAATCAACAGACCTTCCCAAAGTTTTGTCAGATATTGGTATCGCCATTGTTTCTACACCAAACGGTTTGATGACCAATAAGGAGGCTCGCGCTCGTCACCTTGGTGGAGAAGTTATTTGTGAGATTTCATAAAACTTATGTCTCGAGTTGGAAAAAAACCTATTTTAATTCCCCAAGGTGTTGATGTGACTATTGATAAAGGTCCAATAGTTCTCGTTAGGGGGCCAAAAGGAACACTAAAACAGCAAATTAATACTGCCGTTTCTATTAATATTATCGATGGAGCTAGTGGAAAGGAAATGCAGTTTTCTGTTTTGCAAGAAGAAGATAAGAACGAACGATCTCAATGGGGTACAGCACGAGCTCTTGTGGCGAACATGATTATAGGAGTTACTAAAGGATTCTCTAAAAAACTTGAAGTGAACGGTGTTGGTTATCGCGTAAATTTATCTGGACGTATTCTTGTGTTCACTGTAGGGTTTTCTCATGATGTCCGTGTGGAACTTCCTGAAGGGATTGAAGCAAAGGTTGAAGGTAATCTTATTGAGATTTCTGGTGCTGATAAATATACAGTTGGAGCTCTTGCTGATAATCTTAGAAAAATCCGTAAACCCGAACCTTATAAGGGGAAAGGAATTAAATATGCCGAAGAGACTATTCGCCGAAAGGCTGGAAAGGCTCAGAAGGCAGGTGAATAGAGTATGTCAGCTACTATAAAAAAATATAAGAATGCCGTTCGTCGTGCCGTGAGAACTCGCTCACATATTCAAGGAACTGCACAATATCCACGTCTTTCTGTAAAAAGAAGTCTTAGGCATATTTATGTGCAACTTATTAATGATGATGCAGGAAAAACCTTAGCTGCAGCTTCCGATAAGGATATTGAGTTGAAAGGAAAACCTATTGAAATAGCTAAAGAAGTTGGAGTTTTGATTGCAAAGAAAGCTGATTCAATTGGCATTAAGAAAGCCGTATTTGACCGTGGTTCATATCGTTTTCATGGACGAGTGGCTGCCGTTGCAGACGGTGCTCGAGAAACAGGTTTGACTATTTAGCTTATGCCACAAGAAAAAAACGTACAACAGACAAAAGGTGGAATCCGCACTGCCAAACGTAGTGATAATTCTGATCGTTCTTCTGATAATAAACGTGGTCGAGGACCTCGTCGTGGAAAACGAGAAGAACGGGTTCCCCGGGAATTTGATCAAAAAATTCTTGATCTAGTTCGCGTGACACGTGTGACAGCTGGTGGAAAAAGAATGTCATTTCGATGTGCTCTTGTTATCGGTGATAAAAAAGGACGTGTAGGTATGGGGGTTGCCAAGGGTGCTGACGTTCAGATTGCTATCGAAAAAGCTTACAAACAAGCTAAAAAGCATGTTATTACCGTTCCTTTAGCTCATGAGACGATTCCTCATCCTATTTGGATTAAATTTGGCTCAGCGCTTGTCTTACTTAAACCAGCTCCAAAAGGAACCGGACTTAAGTCCGGAGGGGCTGTACGTATGATTTTGGAATTCGCTGGTATTCCGAATGCTGTCTCAAAGATTGTTAATTCCAGCAATAAAATTAATATTGCCAAAGCAACGCTTGAAGCCATTAAACAACTTCGTGTTCCAGAGAATCGGACGCCAAAAGTTGAAGCTTCAATTCGTGTGACAGCAGTAGATAACATTTAAGTTTATGCCTCTTACACTTCACTCAATTCAACCACAGAAAGGTGCCTCAAAATCCAAGAAGCGTATTGGACGTGGATTAGGTTCTACAGGAACGTATTCAGGTCGAGGTGTGAAAGGACAAGGCGCACGTTCAGGAGTTTCAGGTCTTCAAAAATTAGGAATTCGACAATTGATGCTTGCCACTCCTAAAAATCGTGGTTTTAAGAGTGGTCGTATTGATGCTCAGGTTGTTAATGTAGTTGATCTTTCCAAAAATTTTAAATCAGGAACAAAAATTACACCACAGGTTCTTCAGAAAAAAGGACTTGTTCAATCAGCAAATGTTCCTGTAAAAATTTTAGCAAAAGGTACCATTTCTATTTCGATTATTCTTACAGACTGTTCTATTTCCGTTGCAGCTAAACAAAAAATTGAAGATGCTGGAGGAACAGTTGTCATGAGTTAATTTTTCGTATGAATACGTTTTTCAGGATTTGGAAGATTAAAGAGGTACGTAATAGCATTCTCTTTATTATTTCCATGCTCATTATTTTTCGAATTACAGCTCATGTTCCTGTTCCTGGGATCGATGCGAGTGCTTTGGAAAATATTTTTTCAGGTAACCAGTTTTATGGGTTATTAGATATTTTTTCGGGTGGTAACCTCAAGAGTTTTTCTATTGTTGCTATGGGGGTCATGCCTTACATTACTTCTTCCATCATTTTTCAGCTTCTTGGAATGATTGTTCCTCAAATTGAAGAAATGCAAAAAGAAGAACAAGGTCGTCAGAAAATTAATCAATGGACACGTCTTGCTACTATTCCCTTAGGTTTCATTCAGGCCTACGGTTTGATTCTTCTTCTTTCACAACAAGGACAATTTTTTACACAGGTCGGTTTTTCTACCATTTTATTTGCTATGGTGAGCATGATAGCCGGAACAATGTTTCTCGTATGGATCGGTGAGCTTATTTCGGAAAAAAATATAGGAAATGGTATATCCATCATCATTTTATCTGGAATTGTTGCTGGACTTCCTACATTTTTAACACAGTATCTTGTTGTTTACGACAGCAGCCAACTTATCACATTCCTTCTTTTTATCGCCGTTGCTATTTTGACTGTCGTGAGTATTGTAGTCATGCATGAGGCACAACGGAATATTCCCGTGCAATATGCAAGAGCTATTCAAGGATCTCGTTTAACTGGAGCCGTCAGTTCTCACATTCCGATGCGTTTAAATATGGGCGGTGTCATCCCAATTATTTTCGCCATTTCCATTATCCTATTTCCAACGGTCATTGCTCAATTCTTCTTGAATGCAAAAACAGAATTTCTACGCACAACTGCTACGTGGACTCTGCAGGTTTTTCAGAATCAGGTTATTTACGGAATCCTTTACTTTGTTCTTGTGTTTCTTTTTGCATATTTTTATACAGCGGTGATTTTTCATCCAGAGGAAGTTGCTGAAAATATTCAAAAACAAGGAGGATTTATTCCAGGAATTCGACCAGGAAAACAGACCGCAGATTATTTAAGTTGGGTTGTAAACCGCCTTTTGCTTTCTGGCGCTTTATTCCTTTCGATTATTGCTGTCCTTCCAATTATTCTTCAGCAAGTGACAGGTAATACAAATCTTGTTATTGGGGGAACCTCAGTTTTGATTATTGTTGCCGTTGTTATTGATAGTGTAAAACAGATCCAAGCACAGCTCACTATGCGTGAGTATGAAATATAAAGATTCATAATCTCAATTAAAAAAGAACGAAAAAATCGTTCTTTTTTAATTGAGATTCATTCTTCATTCATTCTTGAAAATTTTTACTTTTTCATTTTAAAGAGCTTTTGTTATACTCCGCGTATCTATGTCTGATATTTATAAAATTTTTCTCATGGGACCTCAGGGAAGTGGTAAGGGAACGCAATCAGAAAGACTGTCTGGACATCTTGGAATTCCTGCATTTGGAATGGGGCAACTTCTTCGTGATGAGGTAGTTACCGGTTCTGATTTTGGAAATAAACTTAAAAACATCATGAAACTCGGAGATTTAGTTTCTGACGAAGATGCTGCTCATGTGCTTAAATTACGTCTTGAAAAAGCAGATACAAAAAAAGGTTATATTTTAGATGGGTATCCTCGTAATCTTGCTCAATATCAAGCTTTTAATTTTGATGTTCCTACACATGTTCTGGTTATCGATATTCCGCGTGGAGAGTCCTTGAAACGGTTGGGAGGTCGATTAACTTGTGATCATTGCGGTAAAGTGGGCTCTCTCAATGACGGTTTGAAACCAGGTGATGAAGATTCTTGTGGTGGAGTATGGTATCAACGTGAAGACGATACACCTGAGGCTATTTCACATCGTTTGGATATTTATGAACATGATACAGCTCCTGTTATTGAAAAGTATGCTCCGTTTGTGACGCATATTGAAGGTGTAGGTTCTATCGATATTGTTTTTCATAGGATTCTTGAAACTCTTAAGTAATCTATGTCGCTTATTAAAACAAAAAAAGAAATTGATTCAATGCGACGTGGTGGGGCTTTACTTTCTCGAGCTCTTAAAACGTCTGTAGAGGCTGTGACTCCTGGTATTACGTTGAAAGAACTTGATACTCTTGGAGAGGCAGTTATTCTTGAAGGTGGTGGTGTACCTTCTTTTAAATGGTATCAATCTTCTCCTGAGGATGTTCCTTTTCCAAGCACGATTTGTCTTTCTGTAAATGAAGAAGTTGTTCATGGACTTGGAAACCGTACGTTAAAATTAAAGGAAGGAGATATTGTTGGTCTTGATATTGGTTGTTGGTTTGAAGGTTTATGTACGGATATGGCTGTGACGGTTCCTGTGGGTCACGTGAGTCCTGAAGCGCTTAAATTAATGCAAGTGACAAAAGACTCGTTGCTGGCAGGTGTTGGTGCAGCAAAAGTGGGTGGAGAGATTAAAGATATTTCAAGAGCGATTGAAGATTACGTAAAACCCTATGGTTACGGCATTGTTCGTGCTCTTGTTGGACATGGGGTTGGACATCAGGTACACGAAGCACCACACATACCTAATTTTGTTTCTGATCGTTATCCTCGTGTCAACATTAAAGATGGAATGTGTTTGGCTCTTGAACCTATGTTGGGACTTGGTGGCGACTATCACGTACGCACTGCAAAAGACGGCTGGAGCATCATTATGTCAGATGGTTCCTTAGGATCGCATTTTGAAGTAACGATTGCTATAACCAAAGAAGAAGGAGTTGAGATTTTAACTCCACTTCCCGTATGAGAATTTTAGGTATCGATTACGGTGATAAAAAAATAGGACTGGCGTTTGGAGACTCCACGGTTCATCTGGCTGTCCCCCTAGAGGTTATTTTCAATAGGGGGATTCAAACAATTGAGGTATTATGTGAAAGAGTAAGAAAGGAAGATTTTGATTTGGTTATTGTCGGAGTTCCTCTTTCAACAGGAGGTCATCACACAGCAGAACAGCTTGAAAAAACGAGATTTTTTATTAAAACTCTTGCCTCCGTTGTTTCTGTACCTGTGATAGAAGAGGATGAATCTTATACGACTGCTGAGAGTATCCGTCTTCAGAAGGAAGAAAACGCACAGGCGTCTGAGGATGCGCTTGCTGCCATGCTTATTGTTCAATCCTATCTAGATCACATTATATGAGCCATTTTATTCGTGTCGCCCTTATTGTTCTTATCTTATTAGGTGCTTTTTTTGTGTGGAGGCAAATGAGCGTTTCTCCTCAGACGACTCCTCCCGTAGAAGTACCTGTTGTTGTTGAAAATGGCGAAGAGGCATTTACTTCTGAAAGAGGAGTTTCCTTATTTGTCACACTGCCTTTAAAAAATTCCCTTGTCACCTCGCCTCTTAAGGTCACAGGAACAGCGCCTGGTACCTGGTATTTTGAAGCAAGTTTTCCCATCATCATTGTAAATTGGGACGGTCTCATTATTGCCCAAGGCTATGCGACGGCTCAAACAGACTGGATGACACCGGATCAAGTTCCTTTTGAGGGAACCATTGAGTTTACGGATATCTTACCGTTAACCAAAGAGATTGAAGATCCAAATTCGTTGCAATCTTTCATGAAGAAAGGAGCGCTGATTTTACAAAAAGACAATCCTTCTGGATTACCCGAAAACGACGATGCTCTGGAAATTCCTATTTTGTTCGCACAATAATCTAAATAATAAAAAAGCCTTCTTAATCAAGAAGGCTTTTTTATTATGGGGTTTCATTTACTTCCATCCAAGGAAATACGTTAGGATTAGCTTCTGTTAAAACATCTTTGACCAAAGGGACAATCACCCAAGAGCGTTGATGGGGAGTATTTGGATCGGTTTCAATCACAGGAAAACGTAAGGCAGGAACATAGAGAATGGACGATGTAACAGTATCGTTCTCGTATTGATAGTGTTCTGCCAGAATGAATTCAGGTGTACCCAGACGAGAGGTAAATGTTTTATCTGGATTTTCGGGTATGGAATCCCACAACCCCCCGCGCTTTGCTATGGCAAGCACTTGCTTTGTATCTGTAATCAATTCTTTATTTGAAATTTCTTGTGTTTGCGGACCTGGGCCGAAGAAGCTGTCTACTTCACCTGAATGTAAATTAATGGAAACAGACAAACCTGATGGCTGACCCCACATGGACCATACTTCTTGTTCTTGAATAAGAAGAGGATAGTTGACCGTTATCGATTCTGGAAACCATCCACCCTGTGTATTAAAAGCGGTTTGATCAATGGAAGGCTTTCCAAAACGGGAACGATCTATCTTATAGTCAGTGAGAAATGTTTCCGCTGTTGCGATCAACGTCTCATTTGAAGGAATATTTTCTTTAGAGAGAGGTATCGAAGGAACGGTTTGCCAATAGCCTGGATTTCTTGAAACAGAAAAGGTGTTATTGAGAAGGTCTACAGAAACGTTATAGCCATTTTCATCTGACTCCGAAAGGTTCAGATTTTGAATGTTCAATTGATCAAATGCGGAAAGTGAAAGTCCAGCCAGTGTGAGTTGTGAGATATTTTTTGAAACAGATGCTGGAAGAGTTGAGGTGTTTATCCTACGGTAGACGTTTGAGTTAAGCGTAGAAAGATCAGGAAGTTCGTCTTCGTATACATATTCATAAGCGATCACTTCTTCTACGTAAGGAGGGAACTCTTCTTCTAGAACTGGGTAACTGGTTCCTAATGTATCGTTTGAGGTTGCTTGTTGTCTTGTATCGGTTTGTTCAGGTCTTCCAAAAAGAACGGTTTTTAAAGAGGAAGAAGTCGATAAGGAATCTATAAAGACATAAACGAGAGACGAAATTAATAAGAGGATCGCAATAAGAACACTCAGTAAAATAATAAACCAAGATTTTTGAAATAGTGTTTTCATAATGGAACGTGGGAGAGCTTTAATTAGTTTTAATTATAAGCCCTATGGATTCTGTCGTACATTTTAGTTTCCTTTTGAGGATCAAGCTCATACTGAAAAATTTTATCCAGATGTTTTTGGTTGAAAGACAATGTCAATGGTGTTGAAAAGAATTTGATTAGAATTTGGCAATCAATGAAAAAATAGATAAAAATAGGGCATAAAACTCTATTTTTTTATTATTTTGTGTTTGAATCTCTGTGTTTGAATCTCTTGACAGAATTTCTAAAATGGAGTATAGTTTTCTCGGTTTTTCGGTTTCGCAAAGGAATCGGAATACGTCTGGCACTTGAAGCCGGACAAACATGAGATAAAAAAAGGAGAAAGTTACCATGCAGAAGTGCCCCTCCAACTGCGGCTACTGCACGTCCAAGACCTCCGGCATGGCCTCACATTTGCGGGCCAATCCCACCCACCAGTCCAGCAAGGGCAGGGGTGGTAAGGTCTGGAAGGGCGATCGTCAGATCGCCGGCAAGAAGAAGTAGTCTTCTTCCCTGCTCGCGACAGCCGCTCGTCAACGATGATGGGCGGCTTTTAAATTTTATTGGCAGAAGATCGTGGTTACTGTATGATTTTTGTACAATTTTTAAATAAACTTTCTCTTTGAGAAAGTTTTTCTTTTTATGAGTTTGATTCCATCTGTTTATACCGTTGAGTGTGTAACCAAAGGCCATCCTGACCGGGTCTGCGACCAAATCGCTGACCGTATTTTAAAAGAAATAACTGATTTGGATCCAGACGCTCATGTGGCCGTGGAGGTGTTTGGATGCAAAGGTATTCTAACCATTGGTGGAGAAGTGACAACGAAGGTTCAGGTTGATTATGAATTTTTGGCTCGTGAGGTTTTGGATAAAGTAGGTTATCACGATCCTATTGAAGTACGCGTTCATCTTATCGCTCAGTCACCCGAAATTCATTCTGCAGTAGATATTGGAGGCGCAGGGGATCAAGGGATTATGTATGGTTATGCCACCGATGAGACTCAAACGTTTATGCCATTGGGTGGCTTTGTTGCATAACCATTCCTACAGACAAATCGACATGTGTCTGCACGAACGGTTAGACAAGAACGGAAACACTCTTGGGCATTCCTAGATGAAACATGATATTGAGAATCCGACA
>Ga0209417_1004021_pt1 | contig 18363 bp, 23 predicted proteins | sample RifGroF2_FD_184002 | JGI IMG/M metagenome (GOLD analysis project Ga0209417, IMG submission 184002) | Groundwater microbial communities from Rifle, Colorado, USA - Groundwater F2 (SPAdes) (version 2) | ecosystem: Environmental > Aquatic > Deep subsurface > Groundwater | place: Rifle, Colorado... | reverse complement strand
AGGGGTGATACCCTTGATGGCTCGGAGGTTGTTAATGCATAAAATAAAAATGTCTGTCCTAAGATATAAAATATGGCACAGCTAAAAAGACTCAATGCGTAACGCGAGAAGTCCGGCATTTTTTCCGGCAAAAAAAATAATGCTAAAGGAATACAAGCAATTCCAATGATTATATGCGATACCGCGAACAGCTTTAAAATATCTTTGCTATGATTTTTCAAAAAAATCCTAGTGCATAGATAAGATAAGGACTGTGAAAACGCTGCTAAAAAGCCAAACAAGATGCCTGAATACATTTTTAATTCCTATAGTAGATTATAATTATTTTGGCTAAGCCAATTGTACATGGTTAGCAGCCAAATTCTTCAAGCTTAAAGTTTAGTATCCGTTTAAGTTCTGAAGATAAATCCTTCGAATCTGATTCAGTAACCACCTTAAGCATTAGTTGAAGTTCGAGCTGGTTAAAAAGAACTTCTGCTCCATAAGAAGAGCCGCTTATTTTAAGTAATAATTTTTCTGGGACTTTGTCTTTAAATATTTTTACGGTTTGTTCTGGGGTACGCATTGCAATTAGATTAAGCGGCAGGGGGATTCTATGGGGCAGTTCAGTGCATAGCTTTCTGATACTGGAGTAGAAGGCTTTAAGCGGCCAAACGTTTTCCCCATTCAAGGTTCTTGGAGTGGCATTTAGTCTATATTCCAAACGTGCCATATTAATATTGTTTCTTTTGGCAACATCTTCGTGATAATGCACTATTGCATCAATATCATGAAGGATATTATTGAGATTGCCGAGCAGACTTTTTGAATTAGTTTTAGAAAAGGCAACATGGTCGCCATATAATTTCATTATTTGTTCAGTATTTTCACGCGGGACTTCTATTCTTATCATTCTGATCATCAGGTTGGCAAAAACCGTATGTACGAAATCGTTCATGCTCATATCTTTATCCACAGGCAGCAGCATCGTGTAAAGACTATCGGCATGCATAACCGGCATAAAAAGATTGCCGCTATTAAACGAGTCGGCTGTGTTTATGTACCATTCGCCGAGGTCATTTTCAGATTTGTCTACTTCAACAAAAACAGGCTTTTGCTTGAATTTCTTAAAGACTTTTGTTGTTAAACGCAATATCATCATTTTTGAAACTGACTTTCTTTTTAACTCAAAAAAGTTAGTGAATTATAGTCGGGGCTCAGAATTGAATAAAGTAAAATATGATTGCCATTTTTATCGAATTCTTGACTTCCTAAAACACATAGCTATAATCATGTTCATGAACAAAAACGTGGAGCAAACCTGTCAGCAACTTATAGCAGCTTTTTTCAAAGCATATCCAAACCCTAAATTACAAAATGAAGTTAATCGTATCATGAAGAGATTTGATGCTCTTAAAATTCCCATGCATGGCAAGCCTGGCGGCTGGGCTGGTGGAATTATATATGCAATAACCAATCAGGGACAATCGCCATGCGGCATACCAGGCGTTCTTAATAAAGAGTGTGAAGACTTTTTTAAAGTCTCCATGGGAACAATTCATAGAAGGGCGTATCAAGTTAGGGAGTTGCTGTTGAGTACATAGTCTCGCGACTTAGTAGGCGCACCTCTGAGTATATGATTTTAAAATAGACAAAATCTTATGCCTCAGCTAAACTGCTTGAGATTAATTAAAGGATTTTTTACTTGATGAATGAAATATTCGATCACAAAAATTGCCAATCTTTGTTTGGTTATGCTGCTTCAGTTCACATTCGATCTGGATGTGTATGTCAATTATGCGGATGTGGAACAAAAGGAAAAGTAGATTTTGACCTGTGGAGACAGATGACTGTTGAGCATATTATTGGAGAATCTCAAGGCGGTTATTTATATCAGATCACAGAAGCCTTATCGAGAAAATATCCAGAATTGTCTACAGAAGCGTTGGAAAATATGGCAAAAAGCATCGATCAAGCCAATACCATCACGTGCTGTAGTTTCTGCGATGCCAGTACAAGCAGGAACCGCTGTAATATTAGTATGACTGAACTTATCAAAACAACGAATGGAACCCCATCTGAGCTTGTAGAAATAATAAAAAAAGAATTAAACTCAATTCTTGAGCAAAAGAAATCTGTTATTGAGTGGAAACTTGCTTCCATAAAAAAAGCTTTTGAAACAGAAATAAAGCCGGCGATTGAAATATAATAAAAGGTTCGTATTTTTTTAATCGTAAAATGAATATAGAAGATTTTTATAAGGAGATTACCATGGCAAAGAAAAAAGTTGTAACTGGTGTATTTACTAAAGAAGAGACTAACATTTTAAAGAAGATGTATCCTAACACCAGCACAAAAGAAGTTGCTAAAAAATTAAATAGAAAACCTAAATCAGTTGAAGCTAAGGCATCGAACCTGGGTTTAAAGAAAGGCTCTAAATATCTTAAAAAAGTTGGACTGAGGAAATAATAGTTGTAATAATTCCCACTTGGTGGACTATCAATCATCAAGCTGGCACACTCATCCTGCCGCAATTCCTGCAATCTATAGATATTGATGAAAGATGGTTATTTACCAATCCGCGAGCCTAGACTGCTGATGGTGATGAGCAGATTTTATAGTAATCGTTTATCCGGTCCGGAAAAAAAATCCGTTCAGCTGATCCGGATGAGTCTTTAATCATTCTTTCAGCTTTTCAGCAGAAAACACAGTTTTTTAAAAAAAAGATATTATTTAGTCTTGAATTCTGATTAATTAAGATAATAATGACATATTTACCCTGAACAATTGAGAAAAATCAGAAGTATTATAAGCTATAAATAGATAGAAATAAGAATTATTTGGAGGCATAATAATGGCAATTGATATCAGGCAAATGTCCAAAATTGTTGAACAAAAAAGTGAACTTATTCGGTTGCTATTAAGTGAATTTGACAAGGTAATAATTGGACAGCGATATATGCTTGAACGCATACTAGTAGCTATTCTTTCTAATGGACATATCCTTATTGAAGGTGTTCCCGGATTAGCGAAAACCACTGCTGTGACGGTACTGGCTAAAGCAATAAAGGCACAGTTTCGTAGGCTCCAATTTACGCCTGATCTTTTACCAGCAGATTTGACTGGGACTCAAATATATCGACAATCTGATGGTGAGTTTTATGTCCGTAAAGGTCCAATTTTTGCCAATATAATTCTGGCCGACGAAATTAACCGTGCTCCGGCAAAAGTGCAAAGCGCTTTGCTTGAAGCAATGCAGGAACGCCAGGTTACTATTGGTGATCAAACGTTCTCGATCCCCGAACCATTTCTGGTGCTTGCCACACAAAACCCGATTGAGCAGGAAGGTACGTATCCACTTCCAGAAGCTCAATTAGACAGGTTTATGTTGAAGATTAAGATTGGTTATCCGCAAAAAGAAGAAGAACGCAAGATTCTCGATCGAATGGCGGCTACGAGCAAAAAATTTGACATCCAGCAAATCATTTCACCAGAAGAAATATTGGAGGTTCGTTCAGTTGTAGATGATATTTACATTGATGACAAAATAAAGGATTACATTGTTGATATTGTCTTTGCTACCCGCGAGCCGGATAAATACGGTTTAAATTTAAAATCATACATTCAATATGGCGCATCTCCGAGAGCGTCGATATATCTGGCATTGGCATCCAAGGCGATGGCATTTCTCAATGGCCGTGGTTATGTAACGCCGCAGGATGTAAAGAGTATCGGACAGGATGTATTGCGGCATAGGGTTTTAATAAGTTACGAAGCTGAAGCCGAAGACAAGACCAGCGAAGATATAATTCAAACCATTTTTGATAATATTGCAGTTCCGTAATAGGCAGGAAGCGAGTCGAAACACGATGTTGTCGCCAGAGCTGGTAAAAAAAATAAGACAGATACAAATTTATACTTCGCGAATGGTTAATGCAAGTTTTGCGGGGCAATATGAAAGTGTATTTAAAGGCAGGGGCATGCAATTCGAGGAAGTGCGTGAGTATACCCCCGGTGATGATGTTCGTACTATAGATTGGAACGTTACCGCTCGGGCCGGCAAAGCATATATCAAAAGATTTGTTGAAGAACGTGAACTTACTGTTATTTTGGCAGTCGATTTAAGTGCTTCAGGCGATTTCGGAACTCGTGAAAAATTGAAAAACGAGTTGGCTGCTGAATTTTGTGCTGTACTTGCTTTTGCAGCTATCAGAAGTAATGACAAAGTCGGGCTCGTGATTTTTACAGACCAGATAGAACTTTTTATTCCCCCTAAAAAAGGCACCAGCCATGTATTAAGACTAATCCGCGAACTTTTATGTTTTAAAATTCCCAACAAGAAGACAAATATTTCAATGGCTTTGGAATATATAGGGCTGGTTATTAGAAAGCACGCAACCGTATTTGTGGTATCGGATTTTCTTGCAGATAATTTCAAAAGGCCGCTTTCATTGCTTAGCAAGCGTCATGATGTTATAGCTGCGAATGTTCATGATCCTGCCGAATTAAAATTACCACCAGCAGGTTTGATAGAATTTTATGATGCTGAAACCAAAACAATTCGATTAATTGATTCATCGGATAAAAAAATTCGTAAATTCTATGAAGCTGATAATCAAAAGCGATTTCAATCACTTCAGGGAATGCTTCGTTCTATAAATATCGATTGTATAACTATTCAAACGGACAAATCATATATTCAGGATTTAGTGAGATTTTTCCATATAAGGCACAGGCGAGCTTAAGTTGATTCTATGCAGATAAATAAAAAATATATTTTGGTCTTTTTACTGGGATGTTTGCTGTTTAGCGGCTGCCAGGACAAAAACAATCCTGCTCAGCAGGATGTTCAATATTCAATAACGAAATCTTTTAATAATGGTCCTTTGCTCGTAAATTTGAAAATTAGCAGTAAACACATCAAACTTTCTGATCTTCTTGATATGGAGATACAGACTCAGATTAATGCCGATTATATTGTGGATTTGCCTAAAATTAAAGACGATCTCAAGGATTTTGCAATTCATACCCAGCGGGAAATTGGTAAAAAACTTGGTGCAAACAATAGTGTTATTACCACCTATTATTACAAATTAGAGCCTATACAAACAGGCAAATGCCAAATACCTCAATTGCAATTTCCTTTCAGGAAAGCAAGCGAGGAACCTAATACTGCCAAATGGGATGTTCTAAGAACTGAAGCAGTCGATATTAACGTTACAACCCAATCGCCAATCGATGCAAATACCTCAATGGCCGATATCGAGGATGTTGTAGATGTTAAGACAAATCACTTGTTAGCTGTAGTTATTACATTTGCAGCTGTAATATTGTGCGCAGTCGGTTATATCATTTATAAAATGAAAACCAAAAAACAAGAACAGATTCAAAAAGTTTATCGTCCGGCTCACGAGATAGCTTTTGAAATGCTAAGAAAACTCGCCGGCGAAAAACTCGTTGAGCAGGGCAGGATAAAGGAATATTACGAAAAACTAAGCTCGTGCCTGCGAAAATATATTGAAGACAGATTCACTCTGCGTGCACCCGAGCAGACCACCGAAGAATTTCTCGACGAAATAAAAAAATCGAATGTTCTGGAACCGCGATATAAACAGGAATTGAAAAATTTTCTCGAACATTGTGATTTAGTTAAATTCGCAAAGTATCAGCCAACAAACGAGCAGATAAATCAATCGCTCACTATGGCACAGCAGTTTGTTGATAATACGAAATCTCAGGAACATCAGGTTGAAGTTTAAAGGTATTGGATAATATGTTTTATTGGCCTTGGGCATTTTTGCTTTTTTTAATATTGCCGGTGCTTGTATTTATGCATGCAAGACACAACGCAAATGCTGCAATCAGATTTTCCAATATAGATAGATTTAAAAATTGCCCAATCTCTTGGCGGCAAAGATTTAGACCTGTTTTGTTCTGGATGCGAATACTTTGCATTGCACTCTTGATTGTTGCACTTGCAAGACCTCGCAAAGGTACCAAAATCGAAAATATATCAACTGAAGGCGCAGCGATGATAATTGCTGTTGACCATTCCGGCAGTATGGGCGAACCTATGAGCTATAATGGTCAGGAATTATCCCGGCTGGAAGTTGTGAAACAAGTTGTGGCTGATTTTATTAAAGGCGATGGCAAAGATTACAAAGGAAGAAACAGTGATATGATCGGCCTTGTTACTTATGCAAGGTTTGCTGACACTCAATGTCCCCTGGTCCACGGAAATAGTATTATTGTTGATTTTATTAAGAATATCCATTTAGTTGAGCAGCGTCAGGAGGATGGAACAGCAATTGGTGATGGAATTACACTTGCCGCCGCTCGTCTTCAAAAATGTGAGAAGCAGATATTTGACGAAAACGCAAAACTGCAATCAGCTTCCGATAAGGGCAAAAAAAAGGACCCCAATTTTAAGATTAAGAGTAAAGTCATTATTCTTCTGACAGATGGTATGAACAACACCGGCCAATATTCACCAATCGAAGCTGCTAAACTTGCGGCTCAATGGGGAATCAAAATTTATACGGTAGGCATTGGCAGCGAGCAGCAAGGAAATAACGGATTTTTCAATATGATGATGCCCTCACTCGATGAAGATTTGCTTAATAATATTGCAAGTATAACTGGCGGTTTTTACGCTCGAGCTGATAATGCTGACCAGCTTCGCGATGTCTATAAAAAAATTGATAAGCTCGAAAAAACTGAGGTCAAGAGTATTGGTTATGTTGATTATGCCGAAAAATTCCCTCCATGGGCAAAGGCGAGCCTTGGTTTGCTTTTGCTAGAAATTATGGCGTCAGCTACTATATTTAGGAAAATTCCATAGGAAATATGATGCGATTTGCTGATTACAATGCGTTCTTTCTTTTGTTCCTGTTGGCTTTCCCAATATTGCCATTATATCTATGGGCATTTTGGCGTAAAAAGAAAATGCTTGAGATTCTTGCTGAAAATAGATTGCTTGTCTCTATCAACAATTCAGTCAGCATTTCAAAGCAGGTTTTAAAAGCAATTTTGCTGATGGTTGCTTTTGCCGCTGTCATTATCGCTTTAACAAGGCCGGCATGGAATCCAAAACCTCGTGATGTTAAGCGTCATGGACGGGATGTTGTGATTTTGCTCGATGTATCAAAGTCTATGCTTGCTGAAGATATTAAGCCGAGTCGACTCGAACGAGCGAAACTTGCCGTCCGAGACTTGATGGAGAAAATCAATGGCGATCGGATTGGAATCGTAACATTCGCAGGCAACACGAGCGTGAAATGTCCGCTTACGCAGGATTATGCTTTTGCAAGGCTGGCGCTTAACCAGATTTCAACAGAAAGCACAACACGAGGAGGCACTAACGTTGGCGATGCCATTAGAGAAGCTGCCAACAAAGTCTTCGATGAGCAGGTAAAGGAATATAAAGATATAATTCTAATCACCGATTGCAATGATTCTGAGGGAAGTTTTCCTGTCCAGGCCGCCCAGGATGCAGGGGCTAAGGGAATTCGCATAATTGCCGTGGGACTTGGCAATCCTGATGAAGGTGCACGCATCCCGATAGTTGGTGCTGATGGGACAAAATCATTCTTGAAATACGATGGCAGGGAGGTTTGGGCCAGTCTTGATGAAAATACATTAAGGCAGATTGCCGCAGCGACCCCTGGCGGCGCATATATTCCCGTCCAAACAGGCACATTTGACCTTGGACAGATATACAGTAATTTGATTTATTCTGCCGGTAAAAGAGAGCTTGAAGCTACGACGATTCTGGAATATGATGAAAAATTCCAAATATTTATTGCGTTAGGATTAATATTGATCGTTTGCGAGGTATTTGTAAGTGAGCGTAAAAAAGATGAAAATTAAAATAGCAGTTATCATTTGCGTAATGCTTACCAATTATGTATTCGCACAATCCGGAGCGAAACTTGTCCAGCAGGGTAATGACCTTTATCATCAGGGACAGTACAAGCAGGCTATTGAAAAATTTGAACAGGCAGGGCAGTTTGATGAAATCCAAGCAGCCGCTGAATTTAATAAAGCCAACTGTTTATATCGCACAAAGGATTTTAATGAGGCTGTCGATTCCTATCGTTTGGCCGCCGTAGGAAGCAAAGATAAAGAGCTAATTGGAAAATCGAAATATAACATGGGTAATGCTTATTTTGCACAAGGCCAGACACTTGCCCAGCAAAATCCAGAGCAAGCAATAAAGATGTTCGAGGATAGTATTGATTGCTGGAGGCAGGCCAATGACATCAATAAGAAAAATACGTCGGCATTAAAGAATATTGAACTTGCCAAGCTTACTATCCAGCAAATTAAAAAGCTTATGGAACAGCAAAAACAGCAGCAGCAACAACAGCAAAAAAAACAGGAGGATTTGAATAAAAAGCTTGAGGATTTGAAAAATCAGCAGCAGCAGTTGGCTAAAGATAATCAGCAAAATCAGCAGAATAGCGACCCGAATCAGCAGCAGGAAAAAAATGAACAGAATAAGAAGCAGCAATCGCAATTAAATAATGAGACGCAAAAAACACTGGATCAGATGAAGCAGGAATCCAAGCAGCAGGATTCTCAAAATCAAGATCAGAATCAAAAGCTTCAGCAGGCTGTAAACGAAATGCAAAAAGCAGCCGACCATCAGCAGGAATCGCAAAAAAATCTTGAAAATTCAGAGCCGCAAAAAGCCGCTGAAAATCAGGAGAAGGCTGCCCAGCAGATTCAAAAAGCAATTGATGAGATGAAAAATGATGATAAACAGAAGCAGGAAAATCAACAGCAGCAATCTGGCGACAAAAATAAAGAAAGTGAAAAACAGCAAAAGCCTCGCAGTCAGCAGCAAAATGACCCAAATCAGCAGGCCCAGCAAAAACAGCAGCAACAGGCTCAGGAAGCAAACGCTGTAGATGCTACTGCTGATAAGATCCTCGAAGATGAGCAAAAGGCCCTTCAGAAGCGGCAAATTCTTATCCGTGGACAGCAGAAAGTGGAAAGGGATTGGTAGTTGGCAAAAAGATTTATTTACTTACCATTATTTTTATGTTTGATAACCTTATTCTGCGGTAATAATGCTATTGCGGTAAATGTCAGGGCGGCCGTAGATAATTCGCAGCCGATTTATGCCTCCAGTCCATTTTCATACAGCATAGTGGTTGAAAATGGGAGCAGTCCTGATTCAGTTGATTTGCAGCCATTGAAAGACTTTAACCCATCCGGCCCTTCGGTTCAGAATCGAACATCCATTGTGAATGGCGCAACGTCATCTTCAGTTATATTGACATATCAACTAACTGCTCCGGTAAAGGGCAGCGTTACGATTCCCGCTGTAGGAATAACAATTGGAGGAAAAACTTATAATACTGATCCTGTTACTATAACGGTGGCCGAGCCAGATTCGACGAAACAAATAGAAATCGAATCAAGTCTTTCAGCTGATAAATGTTATGTCGGCCAACCTTTAGTGTATACAGTGTCTTTCTATATATGGACCAGCATTGCGCAAAATAGAGGAGCGATTGCCAATGTCGCACTTGATGTCCCTATTCTTAAAAATGATGTGTTCGATGTTGAAAATTCTGATGAACAAGCCAATCCGAATTCGCAATCTGTTCTCATTGTCAATGGTCAAAAGGAAATGTTTGTTCAGGACCGTATGGATCACAATGGCGTTGATTGTATTCGATTGAAACTTTCAAAAATTTTAATTCCTAAAACGTCAGGTTCGCTCACTGTTCAGCCATGTACCGTGGGTGCAGATTTGGCAGTTGGCAGAGCTAACAATCGCAAGGATGATTTCTTTGGCGATTTTTTCGGCAATCAATATGAATACAAACGCTTTTCCGCTTCTTCAAATTCTCTTGCATTGACTATTTCCTCTCTTCCGCAGCAGGCAAAGCCCGTGGATTTTTACGGTTTGGTCGGAAATTATACTATAGATGTGCATGCAAGCCCTGTTAAGGTAAATGTCGGAGACCCTATTACGCTTACAATAAAAGTCGGAGGCGAAAAATATTTGTCGCCGGTCCAATGGCCGGAGATTAAAAATATTCCCAATTTCGCGAATAATTTCAAGATTCCCGCAGAACGTTCTGACGGCAAAATAGAAAATGGTTTTAAAGTTTTTACACAAACCATTCGCGCCAACAATGAAAAGATAAAGCAGATACCATCGATACCGCTTTCGTATTTTGATGTTAAAAAAGGAAATTATGTTACGATTAATTCTGCACCGGTACCTCTTGATGTATCGCCTACGAAGGTAGTAACGCAGGCGGAGATTGAAGGCACACCAATTTCTGCCGCCAATAAAGAAATCGAAGCCGTTAAGGAAGGACTATCGGCAAACTATACTTCAGCTGATGTTCTGCAAAATCAGCATTTTTCATTTACCGCTGCTTTAGTCAGCGTTTGGTTCTTTGCATTATGGTTAATTCCATTTTGTTTTTTGATGTGCAGTGTAATTGTAAAATTACTTATTGGCAGCAGCCCTCGTCGAAATCTTATCAGGAGAAAAAAGCTCGCCTTCAGCAAAGCAGTCAAAGCTGTGAAGTCTGTAGATAAATCTAATGGCAAAGTTGATGTGTTATTAATCTCCTCATTAAAAGAATATATCGCTGATAAATCTGAGCGATTGGCTGGTTCTTTAACTGCCGAAGATTGCAGGGAGCTAATTTTAAATAGAACTAATGACGTAGATATTGCCAATGAGTTTAAAACGTATATGGAAGATATTGAAATGGCGGCGTATAGCCCGACCCTGTACAGTTTTAATGATGAAAAACGAAAACAAATAATTGAACTGCTTGGTAAAATTGAGAAGAAATATGAATAAAGCATTTTTTACATTTTTAGTTTTGTTGCTGCTGACTAACGGAATTTTTGCGGCAATGTCGCATGACGAAGCTCTGCTTGTTTTTTCGCAGGCTAATGAGGACTTTTCGCAGGCTAACAAAACGACGAATCCAAATGATTCTCAAAAGCTGTATGAACAGGCAATTCTTGGCTATGAAAAAATCATCGACCAGGGCGGCATCAAAAACGCAAAGCTGTATTATAATTTAGGTAATGCATATTTGTTGAAAGACAATATTGCAAAAGCGATCCTTAATTATCGCCGTGCCCAGACGCTGGATAGTTCCAATCCTGATATTTATAAAAATTTAAATTTCACACGCAACCGCAGAGTAGATAATATTCCTATTTCTGTGGAAAAAAAAGTTATGGAACGTTTATTTTTCTGGCATTATGATTTTTCGATCAAAACAAAATTTATCATTGGCGGGATCTTTTTCGCATGTTTCTGCCTGTGGCTCGTTTTACGAATATGGCTGGCAAAATGGCCCGCAGGAATGGCAGTTTGTATTATTTCAATTGTACTGGCTTTGAGTATGGCTAGTTCAATATTTATTGAATATCATGGGCAGAGTGTTAAACGCAGTGGCGTAATTACTATAGAAAAAGTTATAGCCCGGCAGGGGGATGGCGACAATTATCCGCAGAGTTTTGATGAGCCACTTCATGCGGGCCTTGAGTTTGATTTGCTTGAGCAACGTAGCGGCTGGTTGCATATTAGACTCTCAAATGGCCATGATGCTTGGATTCCGGAACAATCCGCTGAATTAATATAATTAAATGAACACACGTCAATAATAACTATAATGGTTCAAAACATCCTTGCAATTTATCAAGCCGGCACACTCATTCTGCCACAATTCCTGCAATCTATAGATATTGACGAAATGTTTGTTGAATCAGATAAGGATGGATTGTATGGAAAATATAAAGCAAGAATCGAAAGGTGAGATTGTTATTTATCACAAAGCCGGCAAGGCCGGGCTTGAAGTTAAATTACAGGATGAAACCGTTTGGTTAAGTCAGGGGCAGATGGCTGAAATTTTTGGCCGTGACCGTACTATAATAGCAAGACACATTCATAATGTTTTTAAAACCAAAGAGTTAGACAGAAAAAGTAATGTGCAAAAAATACACATTACTTTTTCAAATTTCTGAATATAAGCTTTTATCCTGTTAATAAAATATTTTTTATGTCATATCTATTGTGGCCACTTATATTTAAAAACAACCATAATAATTTTGCTTTGCACCCCTTGAAATCATTGCATTTTTTGCTATATTTTTTCTTATTATCAGGCCATGAAACAAACGAAAGCAAGGAGCTGGAAACCGTGGCGAGGGTAAGAAATCAGACTTAACGGAAGAAGGTTGATTATGTTACATTTTTCTAAAAGTTCTCGGAGAAATTCTGTACATAGATTGAGGACTACATTCACACTATATTGTAAAATGATACCGATTGAAGCGTCAATACCATCTTTTAAGGATTAATATAATGATTAATTTTTCGATAAAAACATTTTTAATTAAAACTCCGCAGGAACTTTTAAAGGAATATTTTGCACAAAAACACCTATTAGCTGATTTTGACTGGTCAAAAGAAAACTGGGTTGAGGATCTGGCAGGACTACTCGAGCAGGATGGATACGAACAGGTTTCGCTGGAATTGGGCAAAATAAATGAATTGGCAGATGGCTCTGGGGCGGAGCATGTTATTGAACGGGCAGATTTGCTTTTCGGGATACAGTTGGCGGATTCTCTGCGGGAAATGAGTCATCATCAACAAGCGATGTGGACATTCCTCAACCACCGCGACATCTTTGACCAAGCCGTCGAAACAGAATATATTGATAATTTGACCAATTGGAAAATCTGCAATGTTGGTTGTGATTTGTCTTGTGGTACCGATGAAGAAATAAAAGAAGAACTCGGTACTGCCATCGCGGAGCACTTTCTTAAAAAAGGAAAAGGCAGACATTGCGATGTTGATTACTATTCCCGCAAGAATCCTGACCGACATTGTTTCTTTGCATATCCGGAAGATTATATAAAAGGGGCTATTGTATATGAAAATGGAAAGCGTACAACACACGCGACCCGTCCTGCTTTCGAGGTTATTTTTATATATGACCCGGCAGATGGTATATTGCGTACACATTCGCCACGAGGAGGTTCTTTCGAACCTTTGCAGGATATTTTCTGCAAAAAAATATTAGGTCTTAAAGATGGAGTTCCTGACAAGAATACCCAGGTGTATGATTTGAGCCCACTAAAAAATCCAAACTTTCGTTTTACATGGCAACCTTCCGATAATGTGGAAAAGGTTGAGTTAAAAATGCTCATGTTAGATTTCACCAGTGGCGGTAGTAAACAAGTTACAGTAGAAGCACAGCCAAATTTCAACAATCCCCGGATTGTATTTGACATGATGGATAAAGCGATACAAGCTTATGGTTCAGATGAAGGGCACACAATCATCAAAAAGGCTAAAATACTTATTAAGTTTGGGCCTGTCAATGGTAGACGTCCAAAGCGATTCACGCTGAATATTGGCCTGCCCAATAGCGATAATCTCAAAGATGACCCATACCACAATATGGTTCGGGAACTCATAAAAAGATGGGAGCTTGTGCGCACGCTGATGCGGGAAGCAGAGGCAGCGTGAGTGAATTGAATGATCATTTGCGATCTCTTGCCCGTCAATTTGATATGCGATTGGGCAGTACAATAAGTCACTTAGATACTGCCGATTGGCCCAGCGACAGGCTTCAAGTGTTTATTCAAATGGGTATTTTAATTCCTATTGCACCGGCGACTGAAATTCGATGTAACGGCTGTGGAGATGGATGTTCTATTGAACCGGAGATTCAGAAGTTACATGATGGAACGATGTGTGGTATCTTTTTCTGTAACAAAGAATCGAAGATGCTGAAATTTCCTATTAAGAATTTTCAGCAGTGGGAGATTGTCCGTAGCAAAATAGATGAATATGGTATAACGACGCCACCGCGGGACGAGTATATATCTCATGAAGAAGCCGCCTCCATCCTTGGCTTAAACTCAAAAGGCACCGTTTCTAAATATGTGGATAAATATGGAATTGCCGATAACGGAAAAATCGGTCAGCATAAAAAACTGCTATTATCAAGCGTTCTTCTCATCAAGCATAAGATTGAAGCAGAAGATTTAAAAAATGATGTAATTGATTTACGCAAGGACTCAAATACAATTACGAAACCTCGTTAGCCTTCAAATAACGGCTTAAACCGGCATTGCATATATGCTTCCAGTAAATTCAATGTTGGATAGTCCGCTCTCGCATCAAGCAGTACGTTAACCCTGCTGGTATTTTGTTTTATCCATGTAGAAATTCTTTCATCTATATCCAACGAATTCAGCTTAGATGTATTATTCAGCAGGGATTTAGCTAAATTACTATTTGAACTATTTGCATGGTAGTGTTGAGACACATATCTGGCATTGCTATTGGGGCCGACCTTACCGACTTTTAAACAGTTTTTTTGATAAAAAAACATATAGACTGCCATTTTACCTTTTGGCAATCTGGCCGGCGGATGATGAGGTGCATCTAAATATTCAATATGGTAATCTTGTGCAGACATACGAATACTTGAAAGCCGTGACACATCTATAAAGTTGTCCATGGCATCGAGTACTAAGCTATATATCATTCTTCAAATTCAATTTTTTGTAAAAAGTGTTTCCAAACCGTTTCCATTCTAAATTTTTTTATAAATTTTTCCATCTTTTTTGAGTGTTCTTATGCAAGTACTTAAATAACTTGTTTTTCACGCTAAAAAAAGCGTTTCCAAACCGTTTCCACCTCAAAATCCCTCATAAACTAGATCTTGTCAGAAAAATACTAAGGACAAGACATGACCGAAAATTTGAAACAAGCGGCTCAAGATAATTGTAAAAGAACGACAACGGAAATATCGCAGACACATAAACATTGGCACATGGATTTGCTAGCTGAACAGGCTCTTCTTGTATCTCGTCTTGTCGAAATCACGGGGTTGTTAACCTTTGACAATCCGCCTATGGTGAAAACTACGTCTATCCGCAAACAATCGTTTCCAAAAGATTTTGACCGCAAGGCTTATTGTATTGGTTTGATTTGGCGGAACCCTACAATTTCCGCTCGCGAATTGACAAGAAAAGCAGGCATTGCCAGAAGTACTCTCGATATGCCAGGCTGGTCTGATGTAGTAAGTGTGCTAAAGGCCAGCCAAAAGGCTTCTTCAAAAGATTGTAAGGATTACAAAAGTTACACTGAGGACGTGGATGACGATCAGGAGGATGATCTATGAACAAGGCCACCTACAAGGCCACCATATCTAAAATTTTCTGCGATTTTGAACTGATATCAAGCATTTTCAAGAAAGCACAAGGCCACCACGCCTATTTATAGAAAGGTAACACATGATAGTAAATTCTAAAACTGAAAACTTAATAAGTCTAACAAAGTCAACAAAACTTCTGAAGCAAGGATGATAAATGGATTCACATCTCGGAGATGTGATTTATTCAGGTCAGTCAATTTTAATGATGTTTTATTTAAAGGAGTAACAAATGTTGGTTTTAACAAGAAAAGCAAATGAATCAATCAGAATCGGTAATGATATTGAAATCGAGGTAGTGAGAATTCAAGGTAACCAAATCAGATTGGGTATCACTGCTCCCAAAGGTATACCCATCGTCAGGGACGACTGCAAAAAAAATATTCCAAATGCAGAAACAAAAAATTCTTCAATTACCTCCTGTCGGTAAAGGCACTCAATTATGAGTATCGATTTGAAAACTGAAAACTTAATAACACTCAACCAAGCAGCGCAGCTTCTGCCGAGGGTCAATGAAAATAGAATCCATATCTCGACGTTGTGGCGTTGGTGCAAAAAGGGTCTAAAAGGAATAACTTTGGAATACCTCCGCAGCGGCTCAAGGATATTTACCAGCCAGCAAGCAATGCAGAGATTCTTTGAGGAGCTAGTTAGGCTCGATGAGGCAAAGCCTCGGCGATCTTTTCATAAGCCTGCGTATCTAAAAAACAAACCTCGCTCGGAAAAATCACGTCAGCGTCAAATCGAAAATGCCAACAATATTTTAGCTAAAGCAAAAATCATTTAATAGGAGTTTTTTAAATGGAAGAACAGACGAAATCAAACGCAAAGAAGTCTGAAAAAAGGCTTGCACAAGAAGCTGAAAAAATGCGGAAGGGCAGAATACTTTTACGCAAGGTAGACGGTATTCTTAAAAGCAGAGGCTCTGAAGCTGCTTTAAAAGCACTGATGAAGGCCAGACTTCAAATGCCAAACAATTCTATCGTTGGCAGCTGGTTTAAACAGGGATATGCTCGATGCCTGGCAATATCGGATGATGCCGGATGTCATAGCTGAATTTCAAAAATTCGGTTTTCGCCGGGCACGTACAATAGCAGCCAACTATGTCATCAGAAAAGTAAACAGGAATAAGCTTCATTTTTATAGTATGTGCTTGCAAACATTAGATGAAATGTCGGAGCGTAGCAGACTTGCTATAAGCGACCAGGAAAGTGAACTTCCTGAAACAATACCAAACACAGTCTAACTTAAGAAATAACTAAAGACAAATCGAATATGGAAAAAAACTTTAATTTATCGAAAGGAAAAACATGTCAGTGTTAGAACAAATCAGAACAGGCAAGCAATCATCGCCGCCGCGAATATTACTTTACGGCACAGAAGGAATAGGCAAATCGACATTTGCAGCGCAGGCGCCTAATCCAATCTTCATACCAACCGAAGATGGATTAAATGAAATAAACTGTGCAAGTTTCCCAATGGCTAAAAAATATAGCGATGTGGAAAGTTATCTATCAGCTCTTGCGATAGAACAACATGAGTACCAGACAATAATTATTGATTCATGTGATTGGCTCGAACAGCTTATCTGGGATGAATTGTGCCGATTGTCGGGAGCCAGTACGATTGAAAAATGTGACGGCGGCTACGGCAAAGGCTATATCGCTGCACTCAGCTTTTGGCGTCAGATTGTTGATGCCCTTGATGCCTTGAGAACTGAGAGGCATATGGCAACAATTCTGGTTGCACATTCTCGCGTGGAACGCTTCGAAGATCCAGAATCCAATGCCTACGATAGATACACACCACGCACACACAAACATGCTACAGCACTTTTAACTGAATGGGCCGATGCGGTTTTATTTGCAACACGCAAATTCAGAACAGAATCCGAAAACATGGGCTTTGGAAAAGAGCGAACCATAGCTGTCGGACTTGGCAAAGATGGTGGTGAGCGTATTATTCGCACTGTTGGTGGACCATCGTGTATTGCCAAGAACCGCTATAATCTTCCATATGAAATTCCTCTGTCGTGGGATGCGTTTATAAATGCACTCAATAACAACAATCAACCTCAAACTATAGGAGATGTAAACAATGGCTAATCTTAATGGATTCAATGCGAACAATGTAGAACCGGCAGCTGATTTTGATCCGATCCCAGCAGCAAAGTATTTAGCGGTTATCACCAACTCGGAATTTAAACCAACAAAGAACGGCAGCGGTAATTATTTGGAATTGACGTTCCAAGTTATCGAAGGCCAATACAAAAACAGACTTTTGTGGGCCAGATTAAATCTGGACCATCAAAACGAAACAACCGCTAAGATTTCACGCGGGCAACTATCGGCGATATGTAAGGCGGTTGGCGTTCTTACTCCAAAAGATTCAGCGGAACTGCATAATCTGCCGCTGATGATAAATGTCAAACTCAAGAAACGCAATGACACAGGTGAGTTGGTCAACGAAATAAAAGGTTATTCGGCAAAAGAAACTGCTCCTATTCAAACAATCAATCCAGCCGCAAAAGGAGTCGCACCCTGGAAACGCTGATAATAGAGCTGCCATATCCGCCAAGTATTAATCATTATTTTAAACGGCGGGGGAACAGGACGTTCATAGGACATGAAGGCATGATGTTTCGTAATCGTGTTTGCAGAGCCATTATGGCAGCTAAGATTAGTCCGATGATGGGTATGCTCGCAATGAAAGTCCGGGCATACCCGCCGGACAGGCGAAAGCGTGATATCGACAATATTCAAAAACCGCTTCTTGATGCATTAGAAAAAGGCAGGGCCTTTTATAACGATTGCCAGATCAAGCATCTGACAACTGTTATGAAAGAGCCAATCAAGGGTGGCAAAACAATAGTAACGATAAGGATAATAAGTGATAGAACTTCGACCATATCAAAAACAAGCTGTTGATGCTGTTTATAGTCACCTGCGAAATCACGATGATAATCCGGTCATTGTGATTCCGACAGGTGGGGGAAAAACGCCTGTGATGGCAACAATCTGTAGTGATGCTGTAAATATATGGAACGGCAGAGTTTTAATATTAGCGCACGTCAAGGAACTATTAGAGCAAACATATAATACACTTACCGGCATAGCACCTCAGCTGCATGTTGGTCTGTATTCGGCTGGATTAAAACGAAAAG